>Ga0247841_10001271_pt1 | contig 58478 bp, 49 predicted proteins | sample LaCruzMarch2015__2_FD_192410 | JGI IMG/M metagenome (GOLD analysis project Ga0247841, IMG submission 192410) | Freshwater microbial communities from meromictic Lake La Cruz, Castile-La Mancha, Spain - LaCruzMarch2015_18m | ecosystem: Environmental > Aquatic > Freshwater > Lake | place: Spain... | reverse complement strand
TTCAGGGCTGTCAAGTACGGGTTCGATGCCGGGTAGGGTACTTATTCCCATGCTGTAAAGTTCCCTGCCGAGCTCGAGGTCAAACCATTCCAGGTAATAGGAGGCTTCGATAATGGAACCGGGACCGCTGCGCGTTCCGCTGTGCCATTCCGTTGTGCTGTCATAGGGGACGGGCAGCACTGTAACGCGGGAGGATTTGTAGTTGGAATACTGTGGGGGCAGCCCGGCGAAATTGCCGGGTTGGCTGAGCAGGTGACTGATGTTGCTCATATCGAGTTTAATTCAAGGACTTCCCGGCACTCCTGCAGCTCTCCCTGCTCCCATTCTCGGCGCACCAGGCAGCTCCTCATCCTGGTCAATTCGAACTTGTCACGCATGTCACTCATAATGCGTTCGGCATCAAAATCCTTGCAGGAAAAAACGTCGATGTTGATAAAGGCGCGCTCAACAAAAGTATGCAGGCTTATGTGGCTCTCCGCGATAAACACCAGGCCGGATATGCCCCAGTCTTCGGGTTTGGAGCCCGAGTATCTGAATACGATCGGATCCGATATCTTTGTCATACCGATTTTTCCAGGGTAGGCATTAAGCAGGTCATGAATGAAGTTTTCATCCTGGAGTATCTTTTTATTTTTTCCGAATCCGTCTATTATCAGGTGCATTTTATCTCCTACAGCATGATTTTTCTTAATTCAAACAGGGCAGCGATGGCAGCCCTCTGCTTAATCTGCAGCCGGGTCCCGGGGTAAACTCGCTGGAAAGCGTAATTCTGTTTGCCATCGTCGATGCCAATCAGGATAGTCCCGAGTTTATGGGAAGTGTCATCCATATCAACCACTCCAGCCAGTCCCACGCCGACTGAAGTGTCATATTTCCGCCTGACAGAAGTGGCCATCTCGCGCACGGTTTCCAGGCTCAGCGGGCCATATTGAGATATTACACTCCTGCTGACGCCGTACTCTTCTCCAAGGTCTGAGCGGTTTATCACTATACCACATTTAAAAAATTGCGGACTATCCGGAACGTTTGTGATGGTATTGGACAGTATCCCTCCGGTATCCGTTTCCATGGTCGACAGGCTCATTTTCTTTCGGGTGAAAAGATCTGCAATGATCGTTTCCAGGGTGTCAGAATCGCTGCCCCAGATATAATCACCGACAAGGGGCCGGATTTTATCGGCGGTTGATTTTACCAGGCTTTTGGCCTCATCCAGCGAATCAGCTTTAGCGGCTATGCGCAGGTGGATGCCGTCCGGCTTGGCGTAAATGCCTACAGTGGGATTGCGGGCAAGTAAAAATGACTTCGTGATCTCCCCCAGTTTGGCCTCGCTTAGGCTGAATGTTTTCAGGGTGCTGGAGAAAATAACAGCGTTGCAGAACTCGCGCTGTATCCTGGGTGCTACCACGGAGGACCACATCTGCTGCATCTCGCCCGGCGGCCCCGGCATGGCAACGATAACATGCCTGTCTTTCTCCACCCACCAGCCGGGCGCCGTCCCCCTGGGATTTGGGATGACCTGGCAGGACGGTATGACAGAAGCCTGCTTGATATTGCTCTCGGGCATCTCCATGTTGAAATGCATGAAAAGTTCCTTGAACTGGCTGACCAGTGATTGGTCGATCGAGATGGGTTCCCCGAAAAAATCTGCGATTGCCTCGCGTGTGATATCATCCTCGGTTGGCCCCAGCCCGCCCGTGGTGATAATGATGTCAGACCTCTGCCAGGCGTGAGAGAGGGTTTCGATGAGCCTTTGCCTGTTGTCGCCCACGGTGGATATGAAGTGAAGATCTATGCCGAGTAAAGGCAGCTGGCTGGCCAGATAAGCGGCGTTCAAATCCGTTATCTCGCCCAGCAGGAGCTCAGTGCCTATCGAAATTACTTCTGCCTTCATCTAACGACATGATATCCCTGTTAACATTTATTGGCTGTGATACCCAGGTACTTTTCAACCAGGTCCATGGCGCAGTATTCACCGCACATGCTGCAGGCGCGTCCCTTCACTGCGTATTTGGAACGGACTTCCCTGGCTTTTTCCGGATCAATGGATAAATCGGCCTGTGCATCCCAGTCCAGGCCTTTGCGCGCTGTGGACATTTTGCGGTCCCACTCCGCGGCTTTGCCGTGGCTCCTGATGATGTCTGCCGCGTGAGCGGCTATACGGGAGGCAATTACCCCGTTCCTGACGTCCTCAACATCGGGCAGTGAGAGGTGCTCGGCCGGAGTCACATAGCAGAGGAAATCCGCGCCGTAAGCTCCCGCGATGGCCCCCCCGATGGCGCCGGTGATGTGATCATAGCCGGCGCCGACGTCTGTTACCAGCGGCCCCAGCACATAAAATGGAGCCCCTTTGCAAAGGCTCTTCTGCAACTGCATATTCATTGCGATATGGTCCAGGGGAAGGTGCCCCGGTCCCTCAACCATGACCTGTACCCCTGCTTTCCAGGCCCGCTCAACCAGCTCTCCCAGCGTGATTAACTCCTGTATCTGGGGCCGGTCGGAGGCATCGGCCAGGCTGCCCGGTCTCATTCCATCGCCCAGGCTCAGTGTTACATCCCACCTTACGGCGATATCGAGCAGCCGGTCATAGTCTTCATACAGCGGGTTTTCTTTTTCGTGGTAAAGCATCCAGCCCAGCAGGAAAGCCCCTCCCCGCGAGACCACGTCTGTCACACGGCGCTGGCTCTTCAGAGATTTTACGGCGCTTTGAGTTACACCGCAGTGGACCGTGATGAAGTCCACACCTTCAGCGGCCTGTTCTTCGATGGCCCTGAATATATCATCAGCCGTAGCTTTAACAATAGGACCGTACTTTTCGCCGGCCTCGATCATTGCCTGGTATATGGGTACTGTTCCGATGGGAACGCTGCTCTGCTTCAAAATGGCCCGCCGTACCGTCCTGATGTCCCCGCCCGTGCTGAGGTCCATGACCGTATCTGCCCCGTACCTGATTGATGCCTGGAGCTTCTCCAGTTCACCCTGGATTGTGCCTACATCGGATGAAGTGCCGATATTGGCGTTGACCTTAATCTTAAGGCCCTTTCCTATGCCGCAGGCGCCGCTCACAGGGTGATTGACATTGGCCGGGATCACGGCGCTGCCTGAGGCTATGCTCTGGCAAAGGTAGCTTTCATCGAGTTGCTCAGCCCTGGCAACCTGCTTCATCTCGGCGGTTATAATACCTTTGCGGGCAAATTCTATCTGTGTCATCGTACTTATATGAAAAACCAGGTGGCGTCAGCCCCTTAGCCGTTCCTGCTCCTGCTGACCAGTGCCATGATGCCGAAGATTATTATAGCCAGTAACAGCACCACTATGGTAAAAATAATGGCCAGAACCAGGGGTGAAGCAGCCGACGAGTCGAATTTCCAGGAGTTTGACCATGACCCTAATTCACCCGCGTCGTTGACTGCCCTGACCCGCCAGTAATATGTCCCCGCAGCGGGCAGCACGGATTTCAACAGGTTAAATGAGGCGCCGCTTATATTGTCTTTCTGGATGGCCACGCTGGTAAAATCGGGCATTTTTGATATTTGCAGGGAGTATTTGAGGCCGGGTTGGACCGCGTCTGCCGACCAGGTCATCGTGGCAAGCGAAGTATCGGCACTGCCCTGCTGTGGGACGGGGCCAATCCCAAACAGGCTGCCCGGTGATTGAAGCATGCCTGCCATGGCGTCTAATACGGAATTATAAATGTACAGGGCGGCCCCTGGACCGGGCGACAGCAACTGGACGGCAGGAGGCGGCAATGAACCGGATGCATAGCTGGCCAGGGCAACGCTCCCTTTGTTCCCCGCCGCTTCAACAGTGTGTTCTTTGCCCGGCCTGGAGGGTGCCTTCATGGTCAGGCCGAAATTGCCTTTAGCATCGGTAGTGGCAGTGGCGTCCGTTGACAGTGTATCGTATTTGATAGCGATAATCTCATTGGCGTTGAACCCGCTCCCGTCTATTCTAAGGTCCCTGCTGTTGATGACGTTGCTGGGAGTGAGCTGAATACTGGGCGTGACCTCGAATTCAAGGTCAGGCACAATTCCGATTGGTGTAAAGCTGCTACCGTAAACGCCCAGTATATGCCTTCCCTTGACAGAGGGCGGTACAGTGATTACAAAGCTGAAGGTCCCGTTGGGCTGGGCAACCACGTTGGTATCGATTATTGGTCCATCCCACGTGAAGGTAAGCCCGTCTTCTCCCGCCCTGAAACCGACGCCTGTGATGGTTATTTTTGTCCCCACGGGCCCTGATGCGGGCGTAGACTTGCAGAATGGTGATACGGTAAATGTCAGGGGTGTGACTTCGCCCGGGCCGGTGGAATCACCGGAGGCAGTGATGATATATTCGCCCTTCGGCGCGCTGGGTACGTCAAACTGGGTGCTCCATGCGCCCAGTTTGTCGGCCTGTACAGGCGATTTGGACAGCGGATTGCCATCCCATGTGAATTTTATACCACCCTCGTTGGGTGCAAAGCCGTAGCCGAACATGGATATGCGTGTGTTGATTTTGCCCCAGGGCGGCTCGCTGATGATGCTGGGACTGACTGAAAAAGTGGAGGAAGCGGTTATATTTGACCAGTTGCTGTCATCCGTAACCTTTACAGTATGGCTGCCCCTGGCAGAGGGCGGCACGTCAAATTTGTAACTGATCTGTCCCGCTTTGGAGATGGGGACGTTTTGCACAATTTTCTTGTCATCCCAGTAGATTGTCGCCATCTTACCTATAAACCCGTCACCCGTTATGGTGATCTGCATGCCTGTACTGCCGGAGCTTGGATCGAGCGAAATAGCTGTGGCATAGGCGCTGGAAGGCATCAAGAATATGCTGGACAGCATGACAGACAGCAATACCGGAATGACCAGCAGCAACCTGGGATAAACGGCCGTTTTTCGTTTGCGGTGAATCGTGAACATTAAGTTACTCACATCCTGAAAATACTTGTGAATCATATGTAAGCTTATAATAAAAAGGATGATAAATCAATTGTTTGAATGCAACAATCTACGGTTTGACACTGGTTATATTATGTTGATAGACTCTTAGAGCAGTTTTCAGCCTCACCCTGCTGCGTTTTGCGCTTGTTCATGGCCCCGTGGTGTAGCGGTCTAACATGCCACCCTGTCACGGTGGAGATCGTGGGTTCGAATCCCATCGGGGTCGTATCTTAAACTTTGCAAACCTGTTATAAAACGTAGCAGCATTAATAATTTTAGAGGAGGACGTATATGGCAAGGGTAGTTGTACTGGGAGGCTGCGGGACAGTCGGCAGCATAGCTGTTAAGACACTTGCACGCAACAGCGAGTTTTCCGAGGTCGTTATCGGCGATTTTAACATCGACAGGGCAAGGCTTCTTGCCAAAGAAATCAATTCGCCCTCTGTCAAGTGCATTAAATTCGATGCTTTTGATAAAAAGAGCATCATGCAGGCCATTAAAGGTGCCGACGTCGTCCTGAACTGCGTCGGGCCTTTCTTCAGCACCGTTAAAAATATCCTCAAGGCCGTCGCGGAGGCGGGGATCAATTATGTCGATGTGTGTGACGATGTCGATGTCACAATCGAACTTCTTGAAATGGACGGGGAGATTAAATCAAAGGGCATAACTGCCCTTATCGGCATGGGCAACTCGCCCGGCGTAACCAACGTGATAGGCAAACTCGCCCATGACAGCCTGCTTGACGAGACTGATTCGGTTGACATATTCCACGCCCACGGCGGCGAAAAAGTCGAGGGGGCAGGGGTCATCGGGCACAGGTTTCACTGCATGTCGATCGATATTCCTATGTTCCTCGACGGTGAACTGAAATATGTGAAGTATTTTGAGAAGGAGGGGATAGCCCTCCGGGAGACATTCGAGTTTCCCATCCTTGGCAGGGTGCCCCTCTACCCGTATCCCCACCCCGAACAGATCACCATGCCGAAATATTTAAAACTGAAAAGGGTCACAAACAAGGGCTCTGTCATTCCCAACGAGTATTACGACCTTACGCGCGATATGTGCATGCTCGGCCTCGGGTCGGTGGAACCTGTCAAAGTGAACGGCAGGGACGTGGTGCCTTACGACTTTGCCGTTGCCTATATACTGAGGGAAAGGGAGCGCATACTGAAGGAGACCAGGTTCGGGGCGCAGCGTGGCTGCGCGTCAGTAGTGGTCAAAGGTAAAAAGGACGGGAAATACAAGGAGTTCCGGTTCCATATGGCATCCGAAAGCCAGGCGCTGGGTGAGGGCACGGGGATACCTGCTGCTATGGGCGCCATACTGATGAACAGGGGAAAGGTGCGCGGCAAAGGAGTTATGCCGCCGGAGGCCTGCGTGAATCCGCAAGAGCTACTGGCCCTCCTGCCTGAGGTGATGACACTCGACAAACAGAAGGAGGGCGGCAAATCCTTCGGCGGTTTTATCGTGGAAGCGGTTGATGCTAATGGCAATATTTCCAAGTTCGATATCTGATTATGGGCCCTGAGAATGACGGGTATATCCTGGCATTTGACCACGGAACTTCCGGGTTCAAGACCGCGATTGTCACCCTCCATGGCCAGATAGTTGACCACCAATTCGAGCCGACGCCCGTGATCGACATTCCGGGCGGGGGTTCTGAACAGGACCCAGGGGACTGGTGGCGGGCGCTGGTAGCATCCTCCAGGAAACTGCTGAGCAGGCAAAGCTCGATAGCCGGGCAAATCGAGGCGGTCTGTGTATCCAGCACCTTTTCAACTACGGTTCCGGTCGACCGCGACGGCAACCACCTTATGAACAGCCTGACATGGATGGATTCAAGGGGGGCGAAGTATATCAGGAAGGTTATGTCAGGGTTTCCAACCGTCGAGGGATACGGGCTGGCCAACGTATTGAGGTGGATCAATATCACGGGCGGCGGACCCTCCCTCTCGGGCAAAGACGACATAGCACACGTCCTTTATATTAAGAATGAGTTGCCGCGCATCTATGAGAAAACGTATAAGTTCCTGGGAAGCAAGGATTACCTTAACCTGCGGCTCACAGGCGAGTTTGCCGCAACCTTTGATTCGATCATGCTTTTCTGGGTCACAGATACCAGGGACATAAACAACATCAGGTATAGTGATAGCCTGATAAAAAAATTCGGCGCCGACAGGGACAAACTGCCTGACCTGATAAAATCCGTAGACACTATCGGCAGGCTAAGATCAGATGTTGCTGCAGAGTTGGGATTGAAAAACAGCGTAAAGGTGATCGCTGGGTCACCGGATCACCAGTCGGCACTGGTAGGGTCCGGTGCGGTAAGGGACTTCGAGGGGCACCTATATATCGGCACATCATCGTGGATCGAGTGCATCACACCTTTCAAAAAGACGGATATGTTTCACAACATCGCCACCCTGCCCACAGCCATACCGGGCAAGTACCAGTGCATCAATGAGCAGGATATCGCGGGCGGATCCCTCTCCTACCTTTTAAAAAATATCATATATTACGAAAACAGGTTGCGGAAGGGCAGCCCGCCCGAGGATGCCTACAGGACAATGGACGAGATAGCAGCGAACGTGCCTGCCGGCTCGGACAGGCTGATCGTGACGCCGTGGTTTAACGGGGAGCGTAGCCCTGTTGACAGCAAGACGCTGCGCGGTGGGCTTTTCAACGTTTCGCTGACTACGAATACAGACCACATAGTCAGGGCCTTTTTTGAGGGTGTTGCTTACAACACTGCCTGGAACCTCAAATACGTCGAAAAATTCACAGGCAGGCGTATGCAGGATATCAGCATCATCGGCGGCGGGGCACAGTCGGATGTATGGTGCCAGGTATTCGCCGACGTGCTGGACCGTAATATAAAGAAGGTTGTCCAGCCGATACATGCCAACGCGCGGGGCGCAGCTTTCATCGCCTCCCGTGGTTTGGGGCACATCAGTTTTGAAGATATCCCGGGGCTCATTAAATATGACCGGGTATTTAGCCCTGATCCTGCCAACAGGGGTATTTACTCAGAGCTTATGGGTGAATTCCTGAATATCTATAAGAACAACAGGAAGATGTATGACAGGCTTAACAGGTAAGACACACAAAGCAGGGTGAACTGCTGTTTAATATAATTTAAAAGCTTGACACCCGTTTTTAATTTCTATAGACTTGCCGTCGATTAAAAAGCGCCCCATACAAGCGATCGTGAGTCTATTATGATCGATACAGCTATGGTAATCCTCCTGGCTGCGGCGGCCTTTTTCCTGGGTGCCTGCCCGTTTTCACTCTGGATCGGCAGGGCTAAGCTGCGCCGGGACATAAGGGATTTCGGTGACGGTAATCCCGGCGCATCCAACGTGTTCAGGGCCGGTGGCAGGTCATGGGGCGTTATCGCCCTCATAGCGGACACGCTTAAAGGGATGCCCTTCATTTTGCTAGCCGAATACGTGTTTGGCTATGCACAGCCTGTCGGCTATCTCATCGCCGTTTGCGCTGTGCTCGGCCACGCTTATTCCCCCTTCCTGCGGTTTCACGGCGGCAAGGCGCTGGCCGTTTTCGGCGGGACACTGCTGGCCCTGGGCAGGTGGGACATCATCATAAGCCTGGCCATACTGCTTTTTATCGGATTTCTCTTCATCTACAACGATGCCTGGACGGTGATGTGCGGCATGGCGGGCACCCTGGTTTACCTGTCACTGACCGGGGCCGATGCCTGGGAAATTGCTTATATGGCCGGCATCACGGGCATACTGTTTATGAAGCATTTCCAGGGACTCAAGGTGTCCCCCGGCACTCCTGGACGCCTGGTAAACTGGATCAGGTCGAGAAGGAAAACAGCCTGACCTAATCTATTGGATTGATATAAATTGTATTATCAATTATTCGTGCTGGCCGGTTTAGCCGTCTTCTTGATTAACCTTATATTGAACCTGGCTGCCCTGAGGAGGCCATCCAGGAGGGCCGGCCTGCCTGCGGACCCGCCCCTCGTATCTGTCCTGGTCCCTGCCCGGAATGAAGAGGAGAATATCGGGAACTGCCTTGCTTCGATCCTGCGCCAGGACTATCCCAATTTTGAGGCCATTGTACTTGATGATAACTCGTCCGACCGGACAGCCGAGATAGTCAGCGAAATCGCTGAAAAAGACAGCAGGGTACATTTAATCAGGGGCAGGCTGCTGCCGGACGGATGGGCAGGGAAATGTTTCGCCTGCCACCAGTTGTCGCAAAATGCCCGTGGTAGCTGGCTGCTTTTTGTCGATGCGGATACTGTCAGCCGGCCGCACATGATCAGGAGCACGCTCCAGCTTGCGGTCTTGAATAGGGCTGCCATGCTGTCGGGGTTTCCCCGGCAGCGGGTGTCGGGGATCACACAGAAGATAGTAATCCCCATCCTTTTTTATTTTCTCGTCATGAGCTGGTTTCCACTGTGGCTATTCCATTCCTGGAAGAAGCCCGGCCCAACCCTGGCCATCGGCCAGTTCCTGCTGTTTAGACGCGAAGATTACATAATGATCGGTGGGCACGAGTCGGTAAAATCGAGGATTATGGAGGACGTCTGGTTCGGCATAGAGATGCACCGGCACGGAGGCCGCCTGATTTCAGTCGATCTGAGCGGGGTGCTGACCACCAAGATGTACTCCAGCATGTCCCAGATGGCGGAAGGGTGCATCAAGTGGTTTTATTCGGTAGCTGCTATTTCCCCGCTGGCCCTCATCGGGTTGGCGCTGACGGCCTACATATTTTTCCTGGCGCCTTTTTACTGGGCCCTGGCACGCCCGCTTAATACGCTGGTATCTGAGGGCCTCGTGATGGACTGGGGTATCATTGTGCTAATGCAGGTGGCGGTCATCCTGATGATGAGGTTGATCACCGACATTTATTTCAGGGGATCAAAAATCTCCTTTTTCTTCCATCCGCTGGGTATGGCTTTCCTCATCCTCGCCGTGATTATCGGGGCTTCCCGCGTTGCCCTGGGCGCCGGTGTGGCATGGAAGGACAGGGTTTACCAGAGCATTTCAAATATCAGGTAGAAACTGCCGGCCTCAGCCCCTCTGGCGGGCCGCCGCCCTTCATGAAAGGACAGGTAAACGTTTCATTACCCGTCTCTTTCACCCGGCTTGCCTCATAGATAGCCTCGGCGAAACCGTCGGCCAAATCCGAGAGCCGGTAGGTGTCCTGGTTGTACAGCCAGTGAACAACCACGTGGCGCAAACCTCCATGGTAAATATGGCCCAGCATATTAAGGTTGATATCGCTGCGCAACTCACCTTTGCGCCGGCCTTCTTCCATGATCCTTATAAAGAGTGAACCGGACGCCCTGGCTGTTTCAAAGGCCTTTTCAAACTCGTACCAGTAACTGAGGTTTGTTTTGGCGTAAAACAGGCGGGCTATGTGGATATTGTCCTGGAAATAATTAAGGTAATAGTGCGTTATCCTGTAAATCTTATTCCTGGTATCGCTGATACCGGTCAGGTGCATTTCCAACTCGCGGCTGGTCCTTTCAATGATGGAGCTGATCAGCTGCACATAAAGGTCTTCCTTGTTCTTAAAATGCTTGTAGATGATGGAGGTGGTGACGTCTGCCTTCTCAGCGATATACCGCATCGTGGCATTCTCAAAATCTTCCCTGCTGAAGATATCGAGGGCCGCATGCATAATGAGCGCCTTGGTCGCTTTCCCTTCATTTTTCATAGTGCCCTTCTAACTTAACTGATCGAATAGCAGTTGCCTGTTTGCCCGCCGGCAGTTTGACAGATTATTATACCGTGTGATATAAAGTGAACGTTGTTCCGACAGCTATAAATCCATTATAAAAGACAGGCCAGTTTATATAACGCTGTTCACTCTTAATTAAGGTTATACCATTTTGTTTGGTCACAGGTCAATAAGCATGTGGAATACGCTATTTGTGTAAGGAGCAGGTATGGATTTTGAGTTCGGCCAAAAAGAGGAAAAACTGAGGGCGGAGGTGAAGGCTTTTGCGCGGGCGGAGCTTTCCGGGAGGCGAGTGATCAGCGGCATGGAGGAAGAGAGCAGGGACGAGGACTGGCAATTTACCATGCAGATATCTAAGAAGCTGTCTCAAAATGGGTGGCTTACCATGGCCTGGCCCAAAGAGTACGGGGGGCAGGACGCCTCTCACTTCGAACAGCACGTCTATATCGACGAGGCCAGTTACTGGGGCATACCGGGCACTACCATGGGGGTCAGCGGTATCGGGTGGGTGGGTCAGTCACTCATGCTTTTTGGCAGCGAGGAGCAGCGCAAGAAATACATACCTTCCATAGCGGCGGGTGAGCCGGACGGCGTGTGGTGTACAGCCTACAGTGAACCCAATGCGGGCTCTGATTTCGCCAATATCCAGACAAAGGCGATTAAAAACGGGGACGAATACGTTCTGAACGGGCAAAAGATATGGACCAGTTGTGCCCACAGGGCCAGGTGGTGCTGGATAGCGGTCAGAACCGACCCGGGCGCCAGGAAAAAGCAGCACGGCATCAGCCTGCTCATACTTGATATGAAGAGCCCGGGCATCACCATCAAACCTATCGTGAACTATGCCGGCGTGCATATTTTCAACGAGTTATTTTTCGACAACGTAAAGGTCCCGGCGGCCAACCTTGTCGGGACGGAGAACCGTGGTTGGTATCACCTCATGCAGTCCCTGGCCTTCGAGAGGCATAGCATTGCGCCGCAGTTCTGCGGCATTGCAAGGAGGACACTGGAATTTATCGTTAAACATACCCGTGAAATAAGGTATAATGGCGCAACACTGGCCCATTACCCGGTTGTCAGGCACAAGCTGGCTGAGAGGGCCCTGGAGATAGACACACTCAAGATGTTTGGCTATGAGATCACGTGGAAGATGAGCAAAGGGATAATACCCATTTACGAGGCAGCCAGGAACAAGGCTTATTGCGATTTCGTAATGCAGCGCCTTGCCATCACCGGCACTGAGATGATCGGGGCCTATTCCCAGGTTGACATGTGGTCAAAGTGGGCCATGATAATGGGGAATATCACCCGCCTTTACATGATGTTCCCGGGCATTGCCATAGCGGGAGGGACCGACGAGGTGCAGAAGAATATAGTGGGACAGTTCAAACTGGGCTTGCCCAGGGCATATTAAAGGTTAAGGGGATCGAGATGGATTTTGATTTTAACGAACAGCAAAATATGTTGAAAACAATGGCCAGGGATTTCCTGGTCAAGGAATGTCCCAAGTTGCGCGTCAGGGAACTGGAGGCTGATCAAAAGGGGTATGACCCGGACATGTGGGCCAGGATGGTTGAGCTGGGGTGGCTGGGCCTGATATTCCCCGAGCAATACAATGGGACCGGCGCGGACTTTCTCGATCTAGTGGTCCTGATGGAGGAGATGGGCAGGAACGTTACGCCCGGCCCCTTCTTTTCAACCATGGCCCTGTGCTCCATACCGATATTGAAATTCGGCACCGGCCCGCAGAAAGCCAGGTATCTCACGCCCATTGCAGATGGCAAGAGTATTTGGTCACTTGCCCTCACAGAGCGTTCCGGGCGGTTCGAAGCTGCGGACATCGCGGCCTCTGCGGAATTCGACGGGAAAAACTATGTCATAAACGGCGAAAAATGGTTTGTGCCCTTTGCACATGTCGCGGACCACATGCTGGTGCTCTGCAGGACGGAAAAGGCAAGGTCGGCAGAAGGCGGGTTGACACTGTTCGCGGTGAAAACGGGCAACCGCGGTGTGAAGATTGAGTTGATACCTACGATCGCGGGTGACGGGCAGTGCAGGGTCCGCTTTACGAATGTGAAGGCCGGCAGGTCAGATATAATAGGTAAAAAAGGTGACGGGTGGAAGGTCATCTCCTATATGGCCCAGCGGGCCACCGTGCTCAAGTGTGCAGAGGTCTCAGGCGCCTGCCAGGCGGTGCTGCAGATGACGCAGGCATATGCCAAGGACAGGACACAGTTCGACAAGCCTATCGGGTCTTTCATGGCCATCCAGCATAAACTCGTCGATATGCTCACCGACGTTGAAGGCTTGCAGTACCTCGTTTATTACGCGGCTTGGATGCTGTCTACCGGTAAAAAGGCGGATATGTGCGTGGCCCAGGCCAAGGCCAAGGCCAATGACGTGTACCAGCGTACCTGCATCGAGGGCATCAAGATACACGGGGCCATCGGGTTTACCATGGACCACGATATCGGCTGTTATTTCCGCCGGGTGAAGTCGTCTGAATTCACGCTGGGAGACAGCGACCTTCACCTGGAGAAGATCGCTGCCGGCATAGGCCTCTAAAGAGCACAGTTGCGTAGGATAATGAACTATGTATGGAACGCAGGTCGGTTGGCAGGCCGGCGCTTGAACATGTCGGCTATTGTGATGATATATGATATGGTGTAAAATCAGTCGCTGATGGGTTGGCAGGCACTCTTAAAATAATTAATTCAAATTTAAGGAGGAAAAATGGTAGGTATCAAGTCGTATGGTGCGCACATCCCCAGGTTCCGTTTGGATCGCAATATCATGCAGATGGCCCTCTTGTTCCTGGGCTTTGCCCCGCTGAGGGGTGAGAAAGCCGTGGCCAACTGGGACGAGGACAGCATCACCATGGCCGTGGCTGCTGCTCAGGACTGTCTGAAAGGGGAAGACCTAGCGAAGGTGGATGGTCTCTATTTTGCTACCACTTCCCAGACATACGCACTCAGGCAGAATGCAGGCGTTGTTGCCGCCGCGCTGGATCTCAAGACCGATTCCAGGACAGCGGATTTTACAGATTCCACCAAGTCCGGCACCGCTGCACTGCTGGCAGCCGCCGATGCAATCGCGTCCGGCTCCCTCAACAGCTGCCTGGTCTGTGCGGCTGACCTGCGTGTCAGCAAGGTCGCCAGCAACGGTGATTACACTTACGGTGATGGCGCGGCCTCCTTCTTACTGGGCAAGGATGATGTCATTGCTACGATCGATGGCTCATTCTCCACCACTCATGATTTCGTGGATCGGCGGCGCCTCGAAGGCGAGCGTCTCGAGCATTTATGGGAGGAACGCTTCATCCGCGATGCTGGCTACATGAAATTTATACCCGAGGCGGCGGCAGGATTGGTCAAGAAATATAACCTCAGCGCCAAGGATTTCTCTAAGGTTATTTACGCCTGTGCGTTTACCGGTGCGCATGCCGCACTGGGCAAGACCCTTGGGCTCGCCCCGGAGCAGGTACAGGACCCCATGCTGGCGACCGTCGGCGACACCGGTTCGGCCCAGACACTTATGATGCTGGTGGCTGCGTTGGAAGACGCCAAGGCGGGGGACAAGATCATGGTGATCAGCTTCGGACAGGGTTGCGACGCTTTCTACCTGACCGTGACTGACAAGATCGCCAAAATCAAGAATAAGAAGGCTATTAAAAGAAATATGGCCAATAAGGTTGCGCTGGGCAGCTATGAGAAATACCTGGCCTTCCGCAAGCTGATGCCGTGCGAGATCGGTATCAGGGGTGAGGAGGCCATGTTCACCTCGTTCTCCATCGTATCCAGGGATAACAGGGAGCTTTACGGTATGGTCGGAGCGAAGTGCAAGAAGTGCGGCACCCCGAGCTATCCTCCGCAGAGGATATGTCCCAACCCGGACTGCGGTGCGGTTGACCAGAATGAGCCTTACCGTTTCGTTGACAAGAATGCCACGATATTTACCTATACCAGTGATTTCCTGTCTCCCAGCATTGACCCGCCCGCATCTTACGGTTTCATCGACTTCGAGGGCGGCGGCAGGACCGGCGTGGACTTCACCGACTGTGACGCCAACGCTTTGAAAATCGGCATGCCGGTAGAGCTGGCCTTCAGGATCAAGTTTGCCGATGAAAAACGGGCCGCCATAAACTATGGCTGGAAGGCCATGCCCATCGTGGCATAAGTAAGTAGAAAACAAGGAGGATAATCAGATGGCAGAAGGAATTAAAGATAAAGTAGCCATAATCGGGATGGGCTGCACCAAATTTGGTGAGCGCTTCGATGCCGGGCCACAGGACCTTATCGTGGAAGCATTTGTGGAGTGTTTGGCAGATGCGGGAATTGAAAAGAACGCCATACAGGCAGCCTGGTGGGGCGTTCACATGCCGGATATCAGCGTAGGCCGCGGCGCGACCACGCTGGGCATAGCCCTCAAGCTCCCCTTCATTCCCATCACGAGGGTTGAAAATTTCTGCGCAACCGGTTCCGAGGCCCTGCGTGGAGCGGTCTACGGGGTCGCCTCGGGCGCTTACGATGTCTGTTTGGCCCTGGGCATGGAGAAGCTGAAGGACACCGGATACGGCGGCCTGCCTTTGGCTGGCGGACTGGGATACAAGGCGCCTTTGAACATGTTTAACATGACGGCTCCGGGCGGTTTCGCCATGATGGCGACCAAGTATTTCTCGCAGTACAACCTCAGCCCCCAGGACGGCAAGATGATGCTGGCCAAGGTTTCGTCCAAGAGCCACAAGAACGGCGCTTTGAATCCCAAAGCGCACCTGCGCAAAGAGATCACCGTGGAGCAGATCGTAAATGCTCCCATTATTGCCTGGCCGCTGGGTCTTTTCGACTGCTGCGGAGTCAGCGACGGCGCCGCCGCCGCCATAGTCTGCAGGGCTGACATGGCCAAGAAGTTCAGGCAGGATCCCGTATTCGTGAAATCCCTGGCGATATCGGTATCCTCGGGCGAGGAGATGCTTTATACCAAGTGGGACGGTTCGCATGTCGAGCCCGGTTACCGCGCCGGCATTGCGGCCTACAAAGAGGCTGGCATCAAGAACCCGCGTGAAGAGGTCAGCATGGCTGAGGTACACGATTGCTTCTCGATCACCGAAGCAGTTACCATGGAGGACCTGCAGTTCAGCGCCAGGGGCAAGGTTAAGGACGATATAGACGCCGGGCGCTTTAATTCCGACGGCGCTCAGCCCATACAGATCGATGGCGGCCTCAAATGCTTCGGCCATCCCATCGGCGCCAGCGGCCTGAGGATGATGTACGAGATGTACAAGCAATTGCAGGGCAAGGCGGACAAGAGGCAGCTCAAGGACCCCAAGGTGGGCCTGACGCATAATATGGGCGGCTTCCCCTCGATGAACGTGGTCAGTGTCTGCATAGTCGGTAAATAATAAGGTATAGGGCCGGAGGTTATTAAATGGCTGCATTTGTTGTGACTGAAAGTCTGAAACAGCTGATCGGGCAGAAGGAACCGCCCGTGGTTTTCAAGGTTGAAGAGGGCGCCATACAGAGGTATGCAGCGGCGGTCGGCGATACTAACCCCCTGTTCAGGGACGTGGAATACGCGGCGAACAGCAAGTGGGGCCGCGTGATGGCCCCGCCGGGCTTTACCGGCTGGCCGATCTCGGCCGGGTTCGACCTGTTCAAGCTTATAGAGAAGTTGATTAATGCAGGGGCCCCCATGGGCCTGCTGGACGGCGGCGTGGAGTACGATTTCCTGGCGCCCATCGGTGCCGGCGACGTGCTGGTCTGCGAGATCAAGATGGCCAACATCGAAGGGCGCGAGACCAAGATGGGCCCGACCATGGTGACCACGCTTGAGACCACGTACACCAACCAGAGGGGGGCCGTTGCGCTCGTAACGCGCAATACCTTCCTCAACTTCTGAGTCAGCCAGTTATCAATAAGCGGAGGGACTATGGCCAAACAGATTTATTACGAGGATGTCGAAGTAGGCAGTGAGGTCACTGCGCTCAAGAAAATAGCCACCACCAGGATGCTCGTGCAGTATGCCGGGGCGTCCGGTGACTTCAACCCCCTCCATTACGAGGAGGATTTCGCCAAGAATCTGGGCGTAGGCAAGCCCATTGTGCACGGGCTGCTCAAGCGGGCCTGGCTGGTCAACCTGATGACGGACTGGATCGGCCAGGATGGGAAGCTCAAGCGGCTATCTTGTAGATACCGCGGAATGGACTACCCGCGCAAGATGAAGAGCTTTGACGATCCCCACGACGGCGATACCTGGCTGTGTAAGGGCAAGGTCACCAAGAAGTTCATAGAGAACGAGGAACACCTGGTGGAATGCGAGATCTGGGTGGAGAACAGCAAGGGGGAGAAGAACACCACCGGCGGTGCGGTGGCGGTCCTGCCGTCAAGGGCTAAATAATCCTGTAACTTTTAATAGCACAACATCGCCGGCTGAATGTGGACTCCACATGGCGGCCGGCGATGTTTTATCATAATCCGCCGGTCCTTTGCCGGTTTCTCAAGGAATACGCAGTTTTACGTAGTAACATTTTCGGCCTCAGCGGTCTATAATATTTAGGGTGGTTAATAATGTTTAACATCGTGCTGGCATTTGTCATTTCAGCGATCATCAGCTACCTGTTGGGCTGCATACCGTCGGGCTACATGGTGGGAAGGACCTTCAAGGGCGTGGATATACGCCAGGTCGGCAGCCGCAACATGGGCGCCATGAACACCTTTTATACCATCGGATTCTGGCCCGGCATGCTGGTCCTGGCGATCGATGTCTGCAAGGGCATGCTGGCACTCTTTTTTAGCTATTTGACGGCCATTTTACTGCAGGTACCGGCTAACCTGGTTGTCCCTGTCGAGATGGTGGCCGGGGTATTCGTCATAGCCGGGCACAATTTCCCGGTCTTTCTCAAGTTCAAGGGCGGCAAAGGCGGTGCCACCGCCATCGGTGTGCTGGGGTTCCTGCTGGCGTGGGTCAACTGGGTTGATATCGGGTCCATCCAGTTCCCTCTTCCACTGGGAGACCTCATATACCTGGGGACATTCCTGCTGCTAATGGCCATCACCCGCTGGCCTACCGCGTCATACGCTGTATCTTTTATCGCTTTTTGGCTGGTAGCCTGGTTTGCATACAAAGATCCCGGCCTGTTTGCGTATGCCATCTTTATTACTGCCATTCCCGTTTTGATGTACATACCCAGGATAAAGGAGATCTGGGGCAAATCGGGCCACAGGGTAAAAAGGGCCGTCTTCAGACCGAACCTGAAAGACAGGTTGTAGCCCTTTCCCCTACAGTGAAAAGGGGTGGCCATCGCGGTGGAAGTCCGGGAGGTAATGTTCCGCCGAGTCCAGTTGTTGCAGCCAGCCGTTGCCCATGCCCAGCCCCTCCATGATTTCCACAACCTCGCTGTATTCGCCTGGCGTGATCCTTCTCGAGAGCAGCGGTTCATTACCGGCGTTGTAGCATGGGTAGTACTGAGCCATGATGGACAGCGTGACATCCCGGGACAGCGCCTGTGCTATCCATTTCAATGAATCCGCACTTCCCGACAGCCTGTTGGGCAGGATCAGGTGCCGCACTATCAACCCCCTGATAGCCACTCCCTTGCTGTCTGTTTCCAGCTTGCCCACCTGGCGGTACATCTCAGCTATGGCCAGCCGGCAATATTTTACGTACTGTTTTGACCCCGAGAATCTGGCAGCCCATTTGTCCTCGGCGTATTTAATATCGGGCAGGTAGATATCGATGATACCATCCAGCATTGCGAGTGTCTCCACGCAATCATAGCCGTTAGTGTTGTATACGATGGGGATGTTCAGTCCCAGGGGGACCGCTTCACATAAGGCCTCCACGATCTGCGGCACGTAATGGGTTGGTGATACCAGGTTGATGTTGTGGCAGTGCAGTTCCTCCTGCAGGTATAGCATCATATCGGCCAGACCGCGGCCGTCCACGCACTTGAAAAGGCCGCTCGGGCCCTGGCTGATCTGGCTGTTCTGGCAGTAGATACAGCGCAGGTTGCAACTGCCGAAAAATATAGTTCCCGACCCCCTTGTGCCGGAGAGGGCTGGCTCCTCCCCCCGGTGGGCACAGCGACTGGACACCGCTACCAGTTTTCCCGACCTGCAATAGCCGCCGTTGCCTTGCATGCGGTTTACACCGCACGCACGTGGACATATATCGCATTCAGCCAGGCGACTGTTCAACTTTTCCGCCCGTTCCCTCAGTTCGCCCGATTTATAAAGCGAATGGTACCTGCGCTGTTTCATCATGCACTTTTTCCTGTTAACTGGGGTCAGCCAAGATTTTAGCTGAAAAATCAGGCTTTTACGAGGGCGCAGCTATTGATTACAGCTTGATAAGTGTGTATGATAATGCACAGTTTAATCAGGTGGCGATTTAACCATACTTAATATTCCGATGGGTGAGGTGAAATGCCTAAATATATAATTGCCCATGATGTCGGTACCAGCAACAACAAGGCCGCGCTGGTGGATGTGGAAGGTGTGGTGCACGGCAGGTCCATCAGCCCCTACGACATCAAATACCCCAGGCCCGGCTGGGCCGAGCAGGACCCGGAAGACTGGTGGAAGGCCATGGCGCTTTCGACTAAGAAGCTCATGTCGGAGTCCGGCGTGTCACCTTCCGACGTACTGTGCGTCGTAAATGCCACGCAAATGATAGGCATTGTGCCCATGGACGCCACCGGTACGGCCCTAAGGCCGGGCATCATCTGGCTGGACAACCGCGCCCCTGAAGAGGCCAAGTGGGTAATGAACAAATTCCTGGGGCCGGCGGTTTTCAGCGCCATCGCCGGCACCACCATGACGGGCAAGGACGGTATACCGAAGCTCATCTGGCTGAAGAAGAACGAGCCGGACGTGTATAAGAGGATGAAATGCTTCCTCGACGTGAGCGGTTACCTTAATTACCGCTGCACGGGTCAAATGTTCATGTCCTGGAGCAACGCCTCGGCATTCGGGCTGGACCTCAAGAAGAAGACCTGGATGGAGTCCATTTTCAAATATGTAGGGTTTGATAATACCAAGCTGGCACCTCTCTGCCGGTCTACAGACAAGATCGGCGGGTTGACCGCCGAGGCTGCCTCGCTGATGGGATTGCTGGAGGGTACGCCCGTCATGGGGGGTACCGGCGATATTCAGGCGGCCGCGGTGGGCTCCGGCGCCGTGGGCGAGGGCGAGGGGCATATTAGCATGGGCACCTCTGCGTGGGTGGGCGTGGTGACCGCCAGGACGCCAACCGGCAAGAGCGGCGTGGTCAGCACACAGTCCGCCGACCCCGGCAAGGCCCTTTTACTGGGGGAGATGGAGCTGGCGGGTGGCTGCCTCAAGTGGCTGGGCGCGGAGATGTGCAGGATGGAGAAAGCTGACAGCCGGGTGACCAATATCTTCGGTTTCATGGACGGCATGGTGGAGAAAGTACCCGCCGGGTCGGATTACCTGATATTCATGCCGTGGATGTACGGCGAAAGGGCGCCTGTGTCCGATGCTTTCGTCCGTTCCGGCTTCGTCAACCTGACGCCGGAACACACCCGCGAACACCTTTTGAGGGCTGTTTACGAGGGTGTTGCCTACAACCTGAGGTGGATCATAGAGGTGGTAGAGAAACAGTTCAAGTTCCCACTGCCCACGTTGCGCATCATCGGCGGGGGAGCCATGGGGCATCCCTGGATGCAGATCCTGGCTGACGTTACCGGCAAGAGGATAGAGACGGTGCGCAACCCGCAGGAAGCCGGGGCCGTCGGGGCGGCCATGACGGCGGCAGTGGGCCTGGGCATCTACAAAGATTTTGAGAGCCTGAAGCAAGTAGTATCCTGCGACCACGCGTTTGAGCGGCAGCCGGCCAACCGCGAGGTGTACGACTTTCTCTATCCCATGTACAAGGAGCTCTATTCCGATTTGAAGGGATTTTACACGCGCATCAATAAAGAGCGCTGCGAACAGGTATAAAAGGAGGAGAATAATATGAAAACAGAAGAGATTTTGAGCCAGCCACAGGCCCTGCCCGACGGGGTGGATTACGACGAGTACATTATTGCGACCTATGTCGTGAACTACCCCGCAGTATTCCCCATGCATAAGCTGGCGCCCCTGCTGGCTGTTGAGCAGAGCACGGGCACCTGGGTGGCCGTGCCCGGTGAGACCCCCGAGGTGCGCAGGCAGCATGTGGCCAAGGTGATCGGGGTTTACGAAATGCCGGACTACGAGTTTTCGGTGCCGGCCGGGCTGCAGGACAGGAACTGGTTTATCCAGATTGCCTTCCCCGTGGTCAACATCGGCTCGCAGATACCCATGATGCTGACCGCCGTGGTCGGTAATATATCCATGGGGGGCCAGATAAAGCTGGTAGATGTCAGGTTCCCCAAGAAATATGTGGCGGGCTTCAAAGGGCCCAAGTTCGGCATAGACGGCATCCGCAAATTACTGGGAGTCAAGAAACGACCCCTGCTCAACAACATGGTCAAGCCCTGCACCGGATATCCGCTGGAGGTGGGTGTCGAGCTCTTCAGGCTGGCCGCACTTGGTGGGTGCGACATCGTCAAGGATGATGAACTGATTGCCGACGCGTCGTTTAATTCAATGGTGGGGCGCGTCAAACGCTACATGCAGGTAGAGAAGCAGGTCTTCGAGGAGACGGGTGAGCACACCCTCTACACAGTAAATGTAAGCGACAGCGTTCCCAAGATATTCGAGAACGCCAGGCGGGCCGTGGAACTGGGCGTCAACGCCATCATGATAAACTATATTGCAGTGGGGCTGCCTGTCATGCAGGCCATTGCCGAGGACCCCAAGATCAATGTGCCCATTTTGGCCCACATGGACGTCGCCGGCGCCCTGTACATGTCGCCCCTGCACGGCATGAGCTCGCATCTGGTACTGGGCAAATTCCCGCGGCTGGCCGGCGCCGACATAGTAGTCATCCCGGCTCCCTACGGCAAGGCGCCTGTCATCGTGGACAAGTTCGAGCTGGCGGCCAGGAACCTTACCTACCCGCTGTACCAGTTGAAACCAACCTGGCCCATGGCATCCGGCGGGATAACCCCCACCATGGTGCCCAAGGTCATGCAGGACCTTGGTTACGACATCGTCATCGGCTCGGGCGGCGGCATTCATGCTCATCCGCTGGGCCCTGTCGCCGGCGGCAAGGCGTTCCGCCAGGCCATAGACGCCACCATAAAGGGAGTTTCCCTGGAAGAATATTCAAAGACACACAAGGAACTGGCAGCCTCGGTAAAACTGTGGGCCGACCCGTTCAAGAAAGGTGTATAGCCTGTTTACAGCAATACAGGGAGGGCAAGCATGACCGAGGAGCAGCGTTACGCGATTTCTCAGTATCCTGACGTGGATGACATTTACCGGCGCTTGGATGCACTGGTGCGCCAGCCCATGAGAAGGGTGCGCCCGGAGGTAATGAAGGATTACCTCGATTATTTCGAGCTGAAATGCGCGCGCTCGAAGGCCATGAACGATCAGGCCAAGCGGTTTATTCCGGGTGGGGTCCAGCACAACCTTGCCTTCAACCACCCCTTCCCCATTGCCATCGAAAAGGCCGAGGGGGCATACCTCTGGGACGTGGATGGCAACCAGTACATCGACTTCCTGCAGGCAGGCGGCCCCATCGTGCTGGGCAATAATTACGCCCCGGTGCGCCAGAAGGTCGTGGAGATGCTGCAGTCCTGCGGCCCCGTGACCGGGCTGTTCCATGAGTACGAGCTGAAACTTGCCGAACTGATCAACCGCTTGATGCCGGACGTAGAGATGTTCCGCATGCTTGGTTCCGGCACCGAGGCCGTGATGGCGGCCATCCGCGCCGCGCGCACTTTTACAAAAAAGAAGAAGATAATCAAGGCCGGCGGTGCCTACCATGGCTGGAGCGACCAGATGGTCTTCGGTATGCATATACCCGGCACGGGCAGGATGGAGGCCAAAGGGATCCCAGGTGGTTCCAGCGCCCAAACCCAGGAATTTTTCCCCAATGACCTGGGCGCGTTGAAGCGCCTGCTGATAAGGAACCGCATATTCGGCGGGACGGCTGCCGTCATAGTTGAGCCGGTGGGGCCTGAAAGCGGCACGCGCCCGGTGCCCTTTGACTTTAATAAGAAGGTAAGGGAGCTTTGCAGCGAGTTCGGCGCGCTGCTCATCTTCGATGAAGTGGTGACGGGGTTCAGGCTGGGTATGGGTGGTGCGCAGGGCTATTTCGCTGTAAAGCCGGACATGACCATCTTCGGGAAGTGCATCACCGGCGGCTATCCCATGGCTGGTGGGGTGGGAGGACGGGCAGATATCATTCAGGGTTTCGCGGCGGGAATAGGGGGTTCGGGGCAGCGTGCCTACGTGGGCGGTACGCTTTCGGCCAACCCGCTTTCCTGCGCGGCGGGATATTTCGCGCTGCTCGAGATGGAGCGCACCAATGCGCCGGTGATCGCGGGGAGGGCGGGCGACCGCCTGACAAAAGGGCTGCAGGGCATAATAGAGCGCTACAAGCTGCCTTTTGTAGCCTACAACCAGGGCTCCATAGTTCATCTTGAGACCTCCGGCGTGATGCTGCTCGACTTTAAGAACCCGCTGCGGCTGCTCAAGGAGATGAAGCCGCGCAAGCACATGATCGAGGAGATGGGATCGGCATACATGGCCAACGGGCTGATCACGCTGGCCGGCTCGCGTATGTATACCAGCATGGCCGACAGCGATGCCGTGATAGACGATGGCCTGGCCAGGTTCGAAAAAGTGCTTTCCAGCGTGGAGGGACTGTAACTATTATAAAAGGTAAAAGGAGGCCCTATTGGATTTAGCCGAGAAGAAATCGGGCGAGGTTAACATACTCAACATAGGCGGTAGGCTGGATGCCTACAGCGCTGCGGAGGCTGAGAAAAAGCTCGATGAGCTGATAGGAGCGGGGCAGGTAAAGATAGTCCTTAACCTGGCGGCACTGGAGTATATCAGCAGTTCGGGCCTGCGCGTCTTCCTGGCGCAGCTCAAGAAAGTGCGCAAGCAGCAGGGTGACATAAGGCTCTGCTGCATGAAGCCCAATATCAGGGAGGTATTCGATATCGCCGGGTTCACGCAACTCTTCAATATCGCCGAGGACGAGGCTGCGGCCTCTGCCGGTTTCGATGCCTGACCATGCAGACTTACCGGGCACAGTACAGGCGAAAGCTTACCACACCTGAAAGGGCGGTAAGCGGTATTAAAAGCGGCAGCACTATCGTTCACGGCCTGGCCGCCGCCGAACCGCCGGCCCTGCTGCAGGCCATTGCCGACCGTCTGAGGGCGGGTGACCTTACTGACCTCAGGGTGCACTCGCTCCTGCCGATGGGGAACGTCGCCAGGACACTGCTTGCCCCCGACCTTAGCGACTGCGTACAGGCCTTTTCCTGGTTTGTCAGCAAGTCATCCCGTTCGGCCGTAAAGGTGGGGCTGAACTACTACGTGCCCAACCATTTCCACCAGGTGCCCCGCCTGATGCGCGAGAACCTGGATATAGACGTAACAATCACCACGGTTTCACCCATGGACCGGTCCGGCCACTTCAGCTTTGGTACTTCCAACGACTACACGTCCACCGTGGCCAGGTGCTGCAAGCGGCTGATAGTCGAGGTCAATAAGAATATGCCGCGCGTATTCGGCGATGCCCTGCTGCACATCTCGGAGGTGGATGCCGTGGTTGAGCACACATCACCGCTGAGCGAGTTCAAGTGGCCCGGGCCCAGGCCGGAGGACGATGCCATAGGCAGGCTGGTTGCAGATTTGGTGCCCGACGGGGCGACCATGCAGCTTGGCTTCGGCGGCCTGCCCAACGTGATCGCCATGAAGCTGATGGACCATAAAGACCTGGGTATACACACCGAGGTATTCGGCCCGGCCATGGTGGAACTGATCAAGAAAGGGGTGGTTACCGGGCGAATGAAGAACCTTCACACGGGTAAGCATGTTTTCACCGTTGCCGAGGGTACCCGCCTGATGTATCGCTTCATGCATGATAACCCCTGCATGGAGAGTTATCCCGTTTCATACACCAACGACCCTGCAGTCATAGCGCAGAACGACAACATGGTGTCCATCAACTCCATCATACAGGTTGACTTGCTGGGGCAATGCAATGCCGAGTTCCTGGGGGGTTCCGAGTACAGCGGCACGGGAGGCCAACTCGATTACGTCCGCGGGTCCTATAATTCGAAGGGAGGGAAATCCATACTGGCCTTCTATTCCACGGCAAAGAGCGGGCAGGTATCAAGGGTGGTGCCGAAATTGGATAGTGGGGCGGTCATAACCACGCCCAGGATAGATGTGCACCACCTGGTAACCGAGCACGGGGTGGTCAACCTCAAGGGGAAATCGACCAGGACCCGTGCCCTTGACATAATAAGTATTGCCCATCCGCGTTACCGTGATTCCCTGCTGAGGGAAGCGGAGAACATGTACCTCCTGTAACGGGTTGCACACCCCGTTATTCAAACACCGAACGTACCGCACCCCCGTTCTTTCAAAGCGTTTTATTTACAATACTTCATGAAATTGTAAATTAAGCCGGTGACCCCTGACCGCGGAGGGCGACATTATGGCAAGTTACCGCGGTAAACGGCCGTCCCGTATAAGTCAGCAATAGCTACGATAATCCGGATTTAACAAGGTAAATAATGTAAACCCTGGCCGGCACTAAGCATTTTGCGGTACGCCTTTACCTTACTCATTTCTGTAAAAAAATAAAGGCCTAAACCGATGTTGCAAAGGTGTTCATATGATTTACTGTAATCAAGGAATAAAAAACTGAAATCAAAGGATTTCCAACTTGAGCGAAGTAAACAGGTTAAATTGAAGGTCGAAACGCCGGAAATAAGGAGAAGGAGCAAAACAATGAAAGCAACACATGCAATGGTATTCTACGCGATCTTTTTCGCAGTCGTGGCTGTAGTGATGGTAGGGTTTACATTCAAACAGACCACGCCAGGTGTCTCATCGCTGTGGCTAACTCCCCAGGAAGCCAAGGAAATGCTCGACAAGACTACTGACGTGGTCGTTATAGATCTCTCGCCCCGGTATTATGACAAGGGGCACTTGCCCGGCGCGGTTAATTTGCCGACTTCCACCATACCAGCGGCAGTATCAGGCTGGGACAGGAACGCGACATACATAGTCTACAGCCACTGGACGGGCGCCCCGCTGCCAGCTGCCGATATGCTCAAGGACGCAGGCTTTAAGAATGTATACGCCCTCAAAGGCAATTTCGGAGCCTGGGCAGATGCCGGCTACCCGGTGGAAAACTAAAATGGCTTATTTACCTCCCTGCAGGGAATACGGAGTTGCGAACCCGGCGCGCGGTATCGATGGTTTGGGTTGCAAAACCTCGGCCTCGGTCTCCAGACGCCGGGTGACCAGCCTGTCCGAATACGGCACAGCCGGTGCATCCGCGGTGGCGGGGACTGGCTGCTTGTGCCCGGCCTGGATGAGCAGGGCGGTAAGGAACACACCTGCTGCTGAACCGATGAACGGCATGATGAACTTTAAAAGGTGGATATTGAGCGCGGCATCAGCCTGCACCCCTATCCAGAAGCTCAGGCCCATACATACCGGCATGATGACGAAAAGCACCAGGAGGAACTTGTACACAAATTCCATGACGCCGATTTTGATGGACGTTAATCGCTTAAACATTGCCCAACACCCATGTAAGCATTGAGAACGCCACTATGATAGCTGTTAAGATACCCACTGCAATGAACGAGGACACCAACCCGATGGTCCAACCTTCATTTTCCATGAAAAACCTCCAACTTATTATTTCCACGGTTTCCGGGTCGCCCCCGCCAGGTCGCAGGCCCGGGACCGTTGGATCACACCTTTATAAGCTTGCCGGTCTTAGCCCCCGTGTAACACGGGTATTCACTTTAGTAAAGGCACATCCGGGTAAAGATATATGCCGTCTTGTTAACGATTGTTTCAGGTTCATATTCCCTAAGTGCCCTGCGGTTGGGCCGGTGTTTGGTCACGTAAATATTTCAGGCAAATATCGGGGTAATGCGTGGCCAACCCCTGCAGGAAACGGCGCCCCGGCTTTTTATCGCCGATCAGCACCAGGCACAGCATCGATGGCGAGATGCCCAGCTTGGACGCCAACCTGGCATTGGTCAGTTTTTCCTGCTGCATTATCCTGTAAAGCTCAGCCTGTAGTTTCATTTTTACTATATTAAACGAATAATTTACTAAAATCAAGGGGTTTACGGACCTTTTTATATTAATTTATAAAAAATATTTACTATGGTAAATAATTAGTCTCGCGGAGGATGGAATAAAGATATGTTAAGTGACTATGTAAAAGGAACCCGTTCAAAGAGGGGATTGTCCCAGGCCGAATTAGCCAAGTTGGCCGACCTGTCCCCGTCGTTCATCTGCCGCATAGAGAAGGGTGACTATAAGTCGGTCACGCTGGCGTCGTTGAACAAGATGTCGCGCGCGCTCAAGGTGCCCATCAACGAGTTGAGCAACCTGGTGCTTGAAAAAGGACCCAGGGATGATTTGCTAAAGAAAACGCCTTATGAGATAATGAATGAACTGCAGATGTCGCTCCCGGCCATAGTCCCGGTGTACATGGCGATCGACAGCAGGCAGATAATAGAATATGTATTTGTGCCGAGGGAGTTGGCCTTAAGCGGAGGTAAAGAGATGAAGCTGATAGGCATTAAATCCAGCGACCTGGAGTACGGTAATGTTGTCCACCGTGGTGACATCATTATCTGCGGTAAAGACATGGAGCCTGCGTCGGGGGACCTTTGTCTCAAGATGGAAGGCGGCCAGATGGTAATTGCCCCTTATAAAAAGAAAGAGGATATCTTTGCGCTGATTGTCCAGGTGGTCAGGGTGGTCAAAAAGCTGAACTAACAGATCCCTGTATATAGAAAATCAAGAGGGGGACGGCATCTGCCGTCCCCCTCTTTTGTTGTGTCCCTTTCCCTTTATTATATGCGGCGCGTCCTGAATACCAGTACCAGCGTGGCAATTACCAGTATGCTGCCGATGGCTATCAGCGCCCACACCCAGGCAGGGATGGGTGTCGCAGCCGGGGCAGGGGTTGCGGGCGCGGGCGCGGACTCGGTCTGGAAGCTGAAGGTGGCGGACCAGTCGCTGGGAATGTTAAGGCCGTTGACCTCCAGGGCCTTGACGCGCCAGAAGTAATTGGTGCCGTAGTTCAGAGTGCCGCTGTATTCGTAGCCGGTGGTTGTGGTGGTGGCGGTAACAACCAGGCTCTGGAATTCGGGGTCCGTGGCCAGGTCGAACTGGTATTTGGTGGCCTCCTTCCAGGGGCTCCATGAGAACGAAGCCGGCTTTACCTTGCATCCGGTGCAGGCGTTGTTGGGGGCCAGCAGCTGCACCCCGTAGTACGGGGTGTTGACGATGAAGCCCGCCTTGACGGTGAAGCTGCGCACCTCTGACCACGGGCTGGCCGCGATCTGCGATGTGGCCGATTTGGCCGAGCGTATCCTCCAGTAGTAGATGGCGCCGGCCTCGGACAATTGTCCCGGGGCCAGCCAGGCGGCGGGTGAAGTCATGTTGACATCGTCCATCTTAAGCAATATTGACCCTGTCACGGCGGAGATAACTCCGTAGCCGCCCGCGCCGCCGAAGTTGACCGATGGGTTGATCCTCATTGTGAAGGCGGCGTCCTTGGCGACCTGGAGCTGGTACCAGGTGCTGAGGCATAGCTGTTCCCAGCTGAGGTCGACCTGCTGGTTGCGTCCCGTTACCGGGTCTGCGCCCACCAGGTACTGGTCAGCCGGGGTTTTTAGGATGGGTCCCTTCTTGGCCAGGCAGTCTGTGTAGGCCCAGAGCATGCCCTGCTGAAGGGTAGGCGTATAGCCGGGGTAAGCCGGGTTCCAGGAGTTGGCGGCGGCCGGGTTAAGGTGGTTGTTCCAGCGGCCGTTGAGTGCAGCACCTGAGAGAATTCCCGGGATGTCTGTACCCCTCTCGTCGTCGATGGCGTAGAGGGTGGTATTGGTGTCAAGCGTGCAGCAGCCGCAGTATTTGAGGGAGGTGGGCTCCAGCGTGAAGAGCACGCCGGTCTGGGTAAGTGGTGAGAAGATGTCCAGGCAGTCCCAGAGGATGCCCGGCTTGGGCATGCCGTCGCGCGGTTTGAGCGTGCGGCAGACCGCGCTGCCCCAAGCATTCGGCGTCAAATTGGTCGAATAGGTGATGTTGTCATGGGCAGAGTATAGAGCGGGTTGCGGGTCTCCCGTCCATGCCTGTACCAGACCGAACTGGCCGGCGATGTGAGGGGGATTATTGGATACCGGTGTCCAGTTAAGGTCGTTATAACTTTCCCCGCCGAAGATGTAGCCGCCGCCGTTGCCGGAGGACATCATGTCGTTGTCGGTCCAGCGGGTCCCGCCGGGGGCGGTGTTGCGGTAGACGGTGCCGGCGTTGATCGTATCGGCGACATTTCCGCTGTCATCGCCTATATAGATGAAGCTGTTGTTCTTGAAGTCCACGTCGAAGATGACGTGTTCGTTGCCGTGGTTGACGGCGGAGCCGTCCACGAAGCTGAAGGTCACACCCTTGTCGGCGGAGTAGGCTGCCACCATATCGCTGTTGGAACCCGTGGCTGCCCCTACTAATACCTTGCCGTCGGGCACGGCCACGATGGTGTGTGCAGCGGAGAGGACGGTGTCGTAGGAGTTAAGGTTGGTCGACCATGAGGTGCCGGTGTAGGGCAGCCTCTGCACCAGTCCGTTGGAGGCCAGCGCGTAGAGGAGGGTGCTGGATTCAAAGGCGAAGTCCTGGACGGCAAACCTGGGTGTGACGCTGGCCCAGTAGTCGCCGTAGTCGGGCGACCATGCCATCACGCCGGATTTTCCGCCTGTTGTTGCAGTTGCGCCCTGCGCCGCCCAGCCCACTATCTCTCCGTCCGACTTATCGGTGCAGGAGGGCACCACCCGTAATATGGGCAGGTCCGACTGTGCAACCTGGCAGGAGCCGGAGGTGGTGCGGGTGTAGACTCGCTCCCAGTAGGTGCCCAGCGGGGGGATGGCCGGGAGCGGAGAGGTAACGTTGGGGTTGATGCTGGAACGCCATACGCTGTCGAACTCGTTGCAGCCCGTGCCATTGTTCCTGTTGGCCGAGGCTAAGTAGATGGTGGTGCAGTCGGGCGCCACGGCCACATCGTTAAACCAGTCGATGGTGGTATCAATAAGGGAGAGCTCATTCCATGTCTCGCCGTTATTGCGGGAGATGGCGAAGGCCGATTCATCGTTGGGCACGGCATCCCAGGTCATCATCTGGTACCACTGGGACTTGTCGGCAACGGACAACTGTTGAATAAGATTCAGGTAGCCTGTTTGATTTGCATAAACAGTGGCCGGTAGGGAACTTGTGGCGGCTATGGCCAATGAACCGTCGGCGTTCCAGTCGACCACCGCGGCGCCCATGCCGTTCTTGGCGGAGAGAGTACAGTTGCCCTGGTTGGCCGCGCCGGTGGTGGGCTTGAGCGCCGGGTACCAGCAGGGTATGGGGCAGGTGGTGGGCGAGTCGGTAAACCAAGTGGGCACGGTGGCCGTGCAGGGGTAGCCCGTTCGCTCACCTGCCAGCAGTTTGCCGGAGGCATAAGTGCCGTAGTAGGCGATGCTGTAGATTGACTTGTCGTTATTAGCAGTTGTATCCATCAGGACGTACTGCGTGGTGTCGTCTATGCGGTAAATACCGTCTTCCACGTTATCCTTTAATTTTGACGTATAGGCATCTAGGCTGATATAGGCCCTGCGCAACGACGAGGACTGACCTGAAAAGTCGGATGGGAGTTGCATGTCAACAGTGTTCAGATAATTGGAGGCCGGCGATGAACCGATGGGAGAGGAGGGATTCCTGACCTCTATGCCTTCTGCCGGGAAGGCGTAAGCCAGTGTAGTGTTGGCGTTGAGGTCCCGGAATGCCACGTTATAGTAGGTCGCCCCACCGCCGGGACTGGTGTTGTCAGTGGCGTATACCAGCGCCACTGAACTGTCGCCCGAGTAGTTGGGTGAGAATTTGATGGCGAAGTAGTCGACGCCGGAAGCTGTTGTGCTCCCGTTGGGGTTCATCTGGACCGACGCCGAATTGAAGGCGCCGGTAGACCTGATTATCAGGCGGCCGCCGCCTGGGCCACCTACTGTTACTATGCCGATATCGGTCTTGCCGCCGTAATCCTCTGATACGTCAGCACAGCGGATCGTTTCACCAGCATTGAATATGACGTCTTTAGAGCCGTCAAAGACCGTGTCCCAGTCGTAGCCGCCATTGGTGCTTCGCATAACAATAGTAGGGCCGGAAACATCATCTATGCCAACCGTTGCAGTCAGGTAATTGGGGTTGCCCGTGGTTGGTACGACCTGGTAAACATTATCCAGCCTCAACAGCCAGCTTATGCCGTTGTCCCGGGAATAGAAAAGGCCCCTTCTGTAAGTCACTGTAGGGTCATCCTTTCCCGTACCCCAGAACCTGACCGCCGCGGCCACCGATTTGCCATCGCTGCCCTCCGCGATGTCCAGTACCTCGCTGCCCATGGGGTTGTCCGACCAGTTGGGCTCGTGAGGGTTGAAAACATCGTACCTGCCCAGCACCGATCCCGGCGTGGTCACAGTATCCCACTTCATGATGCCCGGGTCGGCCGGGACAGGACAAGGCAGGGCCAAATTGAGCGGTATGACCAGGGAAACCACGATAATGGTGGTTAATAAGAACGTGGAAAGAATTGAAGATTGAGGTTTCATATTGCCCCCTCCAGGTAAATTTAAGCTTTTTAATAGACTGCTATCTCTTTTCGACATACGTCATTATTCCCGTATATTATATTTTCCTTTGCGTCCCCTGGTTTTCACCGACCCGGCAGCCAATTTATCCCGCGCGGTCTCTGCCGTAGCCCTGCAGTTATCCAGCAGGGTTTGCAGGCTAACCCAATCATCACCCCGTACGGCCCGTTTAATAGCGTTGATGAATTCCTGCAGGAACTCCCTCCGCCCATTTTCGTCCAGGTATTCAACCCACGGTAATACATCGCTGCTATTACCGGCAGTGATATCCGCATAAAGGTTAACAGCCAACTCCAAGTAATGATTCTGCACCAGCAGCCTGGCAAACTGTTCCCTGTTTACTACGGCCAGGCTATGCTTCCCACAGGCAATTGTGACCGGTATTCGCGCAGCCAGATCGAGCCAGTATTTTTGATTATTTCTCAACTCGGTGGCATTAACGATTTCATCCGAAAATGCTAATGTAACCAATATTAATGTCTCCCGAAATAACCGTACGTTATTATGTACCGTATATAGTACATTACATTTCAAGCATACTACCTAAAAATGTCGTTGTCAATGGCCGCAGCCGGTTGAGAAGTATACCAATGATAACAACTAAAAAAGATTAAAAGCAGTACATTATAATGTACTATAAAACGTACATTGCAGGATATAGAATGGTCGATCCGGGTGAGAAGCCTACCCCTGCCCCTATCTCTCTCAGGTTGCCCGCTGACCGTTTGGTTTCCGGAGAGTGTGCCATGTTGTTGATTGACAATGCGTCAAAGCGGCTTCATAATTGGCATGATGCGAAGTTTGCTGAATAATCCTTACCGATGGCTCGGGCTTAGCCTGTGCGTGGCGGGAGCGGTTTTTTCACCGCTGGCGTTTTTTATCGTCGCCTCCGTACCGCTTACGGCTGTAGGCCTCTCGGCTATTATGCTTGGGTTTGTTTGTGCGGCCCTGGCCAATGCACGGCCTTATATATCCCCGGAAGCTTGCCAGCTAATGCTTAAAACGGGTATGGAAAACACCTCTGCGCTACTGGAAGAGCTGAACCTGAGAAACAAAGCTGTTTATCTGCCTTCACTAATGCGGGAAGGCCGACCCCAGGCTCTGATACCTCTTCTGGAGGATGCAGATTTAATGCAGATCAGGCAGAAGCTGCCAGGGCGACTGATAGTGAGATACGGGGCAAACCCGGACGATATGGCTATCGCTGTAACTACCGCCGGCAGCATCAATATCGACTTATTGGAAAACAATCCGGGACCAACCTCGGGAGGAATTGAAGACGCTGTAAATTACATCCTCACTGGCGTACTGGATATCGCCAGTGCTGTAAAGATAAGCAACCAGGATGGACTCATACGGGCGGAGATCACAGGTGCCAGGTTGCCCTATGAAAACGTATGGTATCAGCGCTGCCTGGGCAGCCCGATTGCCTCCATCGTGGCCGCTATCTCCAGCGAGGCGCTGGCAAAGCCGGTGCGCATAAAGGAAGAGATCCAGGCCAAGGGTAAAATCAGCTTGGTGATAGAGGTGCTGGCATGAGTATCTACAACTGGTTCATTATCACTCTGACGCTGGTTACAGGCTTTATCAACGCGCTGCTTGCCTTCATGGGACAGGAGGATATACAAATATACTTTATTATAAATATTATCGCCTATATGACTGTCACGCTGCTGTACGTGTATTTTAATCCCATGGCCAGGCGGGCACTGGACGGCGTGTCGGTGGTATTTTTCGGGGCTTTTCTGGTGATAGTGGCGATAAAGGTCGTGGATATCATTTCCGGACGATGAAATTTAATAACGTAGCGTGCCGGGCAGCCGCGGTCCTGGCGGTTTTTCTGGTGCTGGTGGGGTTAATCAACCCGGCAGTGCAGGCTTTCGACTTGCATGAGGACGCAGATGCTGCCAGGACGGTTTTCAGCGGTCTTTCCTTGTTTAAATATTATTCAGGCGCACTTGACTACGTACTTCAGAGAAATCCCGCAGAAGTCGACTATCGCCTCCGGAAGATGCCTTTTGCCAACATTCCCCCCGAGATAGAAAAGCCCACGGGCATTTTTACCGCTAACGGCATGGGGATATCTCGTGACATTGTGGCCATCTATGATGGCCACCTGAAGCGTATCGAGCTTTTACAGCAGTTCCGTGTACATGAAGCAGCGGCGCAGTCAAAGCAACTGGCGGATGCCATAACACAGGCCAGGAGCGAACTGGACCGGCTTGAAGGCGCGGCGGTTAGTTCGGGTGAGTACTTCAAGGCAACTTCTCCCAGCGCGGGCACTGATTTGAAGAATTCTTATCAAGAGGTGCTGGATAAGATAGACAGAATCAGGAAGATGTTGGATTTGCAGGAAGACTCCCTGAAAAGTACTACAGCTAATAGCGAAGTACTGAAATCAGCAGAGCTTATTCTGGCCAATAGCGCACTACTGAAACCGACAGAGCTTACGCTGGTCATACAACCTGTAAGCGTTTACGTGGGTGAAGGTATTCAATTTGAAGGACGTCTGACCTCTGAAGGCAAGCCGCTTGCAGGAAGGGAGTTAAATGTGACCCTTGACGGATCACCTTTTATCAAGGCCATTACCGATGCTGACGGCCGTTACAGCGGGAAGCTCCAGGTTCCATACTGGTACATACCTCAGGTTAAGATACAGGCTCTTTATTACCCGAAGGGTGATGACGTGGGCACTTATATAGCGGCAGTTAGCCCGGAAGTCGCCGTGGAGCTGTTATTCTATCAAGCTGATCTGGTTTTGGAGCTCGATAGCAGAGCCTTTCCAGGACTGGAGACCACCGTTGCCGGCAGATTTGATTACGGGCAGAACCCTCCTCCCGCGCAAAGAAATGTCGAGATTTATCTTGACGACAGTTTCACAGCCGGCTTGAAGGCGTTAACGGCCTTCAGTCAAAAAATAGAAATAAGTCCGGATATCGACCTGGGCAAGCATGACGTCACCGTTTCTGCTGCAGCGTTCGGCAGGTACGCTCCGGTGATAGCCAGCGGCGTCCTTGAAGTTACCAGAGCATCGACAATACTTGAGCTGGAAATACCTAAGGTAGCGATGATACCCGGCAGCTTTACAGTGAGTGGCAGAGTGCATTCTGAAGCCGGCCCGATGGCCGGCGTCGTGGTCGGCATCAACCTTGGAAAAGCGCAAGCCCAGGCGATAACAGGTGAAGGCGGTCAGTTTGATGTGGATTTAACAACTGCATGGGACTTGAGCCTGATCGGTTCGCAGGATCTTCTGGTAAAGATAGTTCCACAGGAACCATGGAATAGTCCCCTGTCTGAGGCAAGAAGCATGATTGTGCTGAATATCATTAATATCAGCGCCGCTCTACTGCTGCTGGCGCTGCTCGGTTTCTATTTACCCGGCAGATTGAAAAAAAGATTCGGCGCTTCTACAGGGATCAGGACGCGGCGGGCGGTGCCGGAGGGTGTGCCGCAAATTGCTCCAGTTTATGTCCAGGCGGTTACCGCTGCTGCAGTCTCTGCGGAAGGTAGCGCCGTTGATGAAGGGGCAGACAGGATACCAGGAGAGGCGCATGCGGCTATCCTTTATTTTTACCGTCTGGCGGCCAGGCAGGTGCTCAAGATAAGCAAAGCCATATTTAAACCCCAGCAAACCCTGCGCGAGTTTGCCGTAGAACACGGTGGGGTGCTCGGACCGGCGTCGAAATACTTTATGCAGCTTAATTACATGGTGGAGAGGTTGCTATACTCGCCACATCAGCCCGCTGAGGACGATATGGTGAATAGCCGACAACTATCACAAAGCATCATGGAGACGTCAAAGCGTGAGGCTCTCTAATTTACTATTGGCGGTAGTGGCGTTGACCCTTATCATCTCGGCGCTATGCATCTGGTTTTATCCGTCGCTGCAGGACTTCATGGAAACCAACACCGCGTGGAATGGCATCAGGAAGTTTTCGGATGACTACAGTGCATTGAATATCGAATCATTGGCTCAGCTTGGGGACTACCAGGAGGGCAGTGTTTTGGTGGCCATCCCCGGTCTGGATTACAGCGAAGATGACCTGGGCAGGTTAAAGCGGTATGTCAACCAGGGCGGCACACTGCTTTTGATGGACGATTTTGGTTACGGCAACAGCATTCTATCGTACCTGGGATTGAGCGCCCGTTTCAGCAACAGACCCTTACTCGACCCCCTGTTCTGCTACCGCAACCAGGATCTGCCCCGCGTCACCGACTTTAAACCCAGGGTGAAGGAGGCCGGCATTGAGGCCATCGTGCTCAATCACGCTACCACGCTCATCGACGTTGACGGGGAGCAGGCCATCGCCTGGTCATCGGCCGCCGGTTTTACGGATACGGACGGAAGTGGCAATTGGTCAGAGGGCGAACCAAAAGGCCCGTTTGTAGTAGCAGCCGAGATAAAACTGGGCAAGGGCATGGTATACGCCGTGGCTGACCCGAGTATCATAATCAATACCACGTTCGGCAGGGACAACAACGAGGCGTTTATAAGATACCTCATCACCCGGCGGGGTGAGCCTAAGAAGGTTATGGTTGATGCCTCGCATTTGTTGAAAGCGCCATTGGACATCGGCAAGGAAAGGTTACTCGAGATCAGGGCTTTTCTTTCAAATCCTTTTGCGATACTCGTCATTATGGCTGTAATATTTGTTATTATTTACAGATATACTTACAGGAAGGGGGAAGTCATTGATTGATACGAAGAAGGCTGCCGGGATCTACGGGAAAATCCTGGATGAAGTATCCCGGATTGTCATAGGCAAGAATGAAATAAAGGAAGCCCTGATGCTTTCCCTCATTGCCGGTGGCCACGTGCTCATTGAGGGCTCTGCCGGGTCTGCCAAGACCAAGCTGGCCAGGAGCTTTGCGGAAGCCATAGGCGGACAATTCAAGAGGATACAGTTTACACCGGATATGATGCCGGCGGACATCACCGGCTTTTATATGTACTCGCCAAGCCAAGAAGCCAGGTTTATAGAAGGACCGATTTTCACCAGCATCCTGCTGGCAGATGAGCTAAACCGTACTACGCCAAGGACGCAGTCGGCCTTACTCGAGGCCATGCAGGAGTACCAGGTTACCATTGAAGGCAAGTGCTTCACCCTGGCAAAACCATTCATCGTCATTGCCACCCAGGTCCAGGCTGGCGGGGAAGGCACCTACCCCTTGACTGACGTTCAGGTAGACAGGTTCCTGCTACGGGTGCTAAGCGAATACCCCTCCAGAGATGAGGAAAAACATGTAATCAACAATATTGATCGGATCGACCAATCCAACATTAAAGTGGTGGCTACGCAAGCAGAGATACTGAAGCTTCAGGAAATGGCCAAGGGTGTTCACGTCGCACCTGATCTACAGGAATACATCGTCGCTATCGTCAACCGGGTACGCACCGATCCCGATATATTTTTTGGGCCGAGCACGAGGGGAAGCATAGCCATATACAAATGCGCCAGGGCGCTAGCCTTACTCGAGGGGCGCGACTTCGTCATCCCGGATGATGTCAAACACCTGGCCACTGCAGCTTTGGAGCACAGGGTGAGAGTCAAGCCCGAGGCCGAGATGGACGAAATCACGCCAAGGATGGTTGTGGAAAGGGTGTTGGAGGAGATACCCGTACCTAAACTCGAGCTATGATCATTAAAACCCGTCTCATATTGCTGGTGCTGAGGATATATCTGGCCGTTGCCCTTGTTGCAGGGGCCATTTTTTCCCCCTTGCCGTACTCCTTTATACCCATTGTGCTGTTTCTGGCTTATTTATACTTCTGGCGGTGGCCTGTTAACTGCAACGTAAACCTATTAATTTATCTGTATCTATTCTTTGCCCTGCCCCTGTTATTCTCCCCTCAAACAGGTACCTTCCTTTCTATCCTCGTCTCCATACCAGTCCTTTTTCTTATCGACCACAGCATGTGCGAGGCAGCCCTGTCCACGCCTTATTACCAGACAGAAAGTGGCCGTAGCTTGACCGGCAACGGCCGGTCGCTGGTCCTGTTATTGTTGTTGGCGATGGGCATTTCCCTTCTGTTGGGCAGCACAGCTCTCGCCCTGGCGGGAACAGCGCTTATCCTTTACCTGGTTATCAGGGGCCTTCTCGTTTATAAAGGGATGCCCGTAAAACCGGTGGAGGAGAAGCAGGTTCAGCTTCGTATCGTCGTGGGGTCGGTGAGCCACACCCGTATTGAGATGAACAATAAATGCCGGAGCGGCGGGCGTTTGTTTATCTTATCCCGGAACGATTGGCTCAAGGTAGACCCCGCTGTACTCTCGCTTAAAGATGACAGCCTGACTACCCAGATTTCGCTTACGTCGCCGCTTGCCGGGCCGGCCCTGGTAAGGTTGGACGCTTATGCCACCGACATCCTGGGGTTGACACAGACCCGGTTTGGCCTGGATCCCATACGCCTGTACGTGATACCCAGGGCAAAATACGCTGCATGGCTGGCTAAGAAGTATCTTGAGAATACCAGGCCGGGTAACCTGTCCATCATTTCCAATATTCAGAGCTTAAGGCCGACCATGGGCTTAAGGCGGGGCATTGAGTATTACGGAAGTCGGCAATATCAGCCCGGCGACAGCCTCAAGAATATAGACTGGAAGCATTCCCTGAAATATGACGAACTCATCTCCAGGGAATTCACCGAGTTTCATGGCCGTCCGGCGTTAATGCTGGTCAACCTGGCTGTAGGGAGCGATGAGGAGAAGGATAAGACGGCTTATAAAATCATCGTTACCGCCCTCTCGCTGGCAAGGGAGAATGTACCGACCGCCATTTCCGCCTACGACCATGAGGGTGTAAAGATGGCTACGGCTTCACTGCATCCGCAGCAGCTTGTGTTAAATGCCATAGTGCTGGCCAGGCAACTGGTCAGATACGACAAACCTCTTAGGTATCTGGGCTCAGCTGACGTCGACCGCCTGAAGGCCAACATCAGCCGTCTCAGGTTTTCAGATAATGCAGCTTCAAAGGTAATCAGCGGTCTGTTGCAGCTTGAGTACAGGAGCTTGAATTTGGGCTCCAAGCTAAATCCGGCCACCCGTGCCCTCTCAGACGCGTTAGGCAGGATAGACAGGCAGTCAAATATTGTCATCATCTCGTCGCGCAACCATGATGGCGAGGCGCTGGCCTTTAACACCCATATGCTGTCGAGGAAAGGCAACGCTGTTATCAACGTATAGATATGGTTTTAGTAGAGTTGTTAATAAGCCATATCATGGCAGGTCATGAATTCGGCTGCTCCTGTTACAGGCCGTTTACCAGTTTCGCCAATTCCCTGGCTAGGCTGGTGCGTATATCCGCTTTAAAGCTGCGTCCGTCCAGCGGCTGCTTGTCCTTCAGTGTTTCCACGAAGGAGCCGGGCTTGAATCTCAATTCCAGCGATGTCGCCTCGCCGCCGTTGAGGTGGCTGGCCAACCACGGGGCGATATTTTGGCTACTTATGGTGTTCACCACCCTGACCGTATTATCACCAGGTATAATGGAGGATCTACCGTTGCCGATCGTTCCCTCGGCCAACTCGATGCCGTTGCCGCTCACCGTATAGCCGGGTGACGACAGCGTGACCATATCCTTGCCGCGATTGACCACCCTCACGTCGTGTATCGCCTGCAGGCTGTTTGTTGCGGTGGCGCCCCAGCGTGAGCTTAGTCCGCTTACGGCCAGCCCTTTGAGGGGAAGCGCCTTCTCGCCGTCCAGCTTTTTATAGTTTAGCAGGTCCGTCTTGATGCTGCGGTCGTAGGTGAAAGTATAGGGGAAGGAAAGCCACCCGTAGCCGACGTAGGCCGTCCCGCGCAGTGAGAGGGTGCTGGACTCCCCCCTGGCTATGTGCCCGGCCAATACGGGCCATATCTGGCTGCCCTGCACCGCCACCCTCAGTTTGAGCAGGCTATTCTGACGCGCTTCCAGCGAACCCGGCTCCCTCAGCGTGATGTCTGCCGCACTGACCCCGTTGACGAGCGCCTTGCAGTTGAGGCCGGAAAGCCCCACGCTCATCCCGTTGGGGTTATAGACGCTAACGTCCAGATCGGCCACGAAGCCGTCAGGTGCGGCGCTTACCAGCGAGTAGCTGGCCTCTTTGACCTGGGGCGTCTGCAGGTTGAGCCGCTTTGCCAGCCCTGCCGGTTCCGCGCTGCATCCCGCGGCCAGCAGCGCCAGCGCCAGAAATACTGCCGTATATACCTTATATATATGTATCATATATTCCGTACCTCCCGCCGGCCCCGGGGGCCGCCGCCGGACTGACGCTATAAGCATATACAAAGCCCGCGCGCAATTCAAATTCCTATATGATTTGACAACGCCTGCCATTGACAGTCCTATTGCTATGGCTTACCATTTATCGGCTTTCAGGTTTAAGCGTATGATTAAAAGGGCGTTGATAACAGGTGTTGCGGGACAGGACGGTGCCTACCTGTCCAGGCTTCTGCTGGAGAAAGGCTACGAGGTCTTCGGCCTCGATCTGGGCACCGATGCGAAGTCGTGCTGGCGGCTGTATTATCTGGGTGTCCACGATAAGGTGACGCTGCTGCAGGCCGACATGGCCGATGCCCCTTCCCTTCTGCGCGCTGTAGAGCAGAGCCGGCCGCACGAGGTATATAACCTGGCTGCCCAGAGCGCGCCCGGCGCCTCCTTCCACAATCCCGTCGAGTACGGCAACATCACCGGGCTGGGGTTCGCCCGCCTTTTGGAGGCCATAATCAAAGTTGACAGGCAGATACGGGTCTACCAGGCTTCCACCATCGAGATCTTCGGCTATGGCAAAGTCAGGCGCCTTGTCAAAGATATGCCCTTCCGGCCAGTCAACCCCTATGCCGTGGCCAAGCTTTACGCCCACTGGCTGGGAGAGATGTACCGCGAGGATTACGGCCTGTTCGTCTGCAACGGTATAATGTTCAACCACGAATCCCCCCTGCGCGGCCTGAACTTCGTCACCCGTAAGATAACCAATGCCGTGGCCCGCATAGCGCTCGGCCTGGAGGGCGAGCTCAGGCTTGGCAACTTGGACTCCCGGAGAGACTGGGGCTATGCCCCGGAATATGTGGATGCCGCCTGGCGCATGTTGCAGCAGGCAAAGCCGGACGACTATATCATAGCAACCGGCGAGTGGCACAGCGTCAGGGAGTTTGTGGCAAAGGCATTTAAATCCGCCGGGCTGGACTGGGCCAAATATGTCAAAACCGACGCCGGTTTGCTAAGGCCGGTGGATCTGCCATTTGCCATGGGCGATCAGACCAGGGCTAAAAAAGTTCTGGACTGGCAGCCGCAGGTGAAGTTCAGCCAGCTGGTGGAGGTCATGGTTGAAGAGGACCTGGCGCGCTGGAAGCGTCACCTCAAAGGGGAAATTTTCCCCTGGGACGCCGTAAATTAAACGTAGGGGCAATCTGATCTATGCGTACAATTGAGAGAGGTGTAACATGTCAAAAAAGGCCCTCATAACCGGCATCAGCGGACAGGACGGATCCTACCTGGCCGAGCTACTGTTATCCAAAGGCTATGAAGTGCATGGCATAGTCCGGCGCGCAAGCACCTTCCACACCACGCGACTGGACCATATCACATTCGGTTCCGGCCAGAGGAAGGAGCGCCTCTTCCTGCACTACGGTGATATGACCGATTCCTCCAACCTCAACCGTGTGCTGGAGAAGGTACAGCCGCAAGAGATCTACAACCTGGCGGCCCAGAGCCACGTGCAGATATCATTCGAAGTACCCGAGTACAGCGCCGAGGTGGACGGCGTCGGTGTATTGAGGCTGTTGGACGCCATACGTGAGACGAAGCTCAAGACCAGGTTTTACCAGGCCTCCACCTCAGAGCTTTATGGCAAGGTCAGCCAACCACGACAGGACGAGCAATCGCCCTTCTACCCCCGCAGTCCCTATGCCGCTGCCAAGCTTTTCGGCTACTGGACTGTGGTCAACTACCGCGAGGCCTACAACCTTTTTGCCTGCAACGGCATACTTTTTAACCACGAATCACCCCGCCGAGGCGAGAACTTCGTCACCCGCAAGGTCACGGTAGGCATAGCACGCATACTATCCGGCAAAGAGGACCACATCACCATGGGCAACATGGATGCGCAGCGCGACTGGGGCTATGCCCCCGAGTATGTCGAGGCCATGTGGAAGATGCTGCAGGCTGCTCAGCCCTTAGACTGCGTCATCGGCACAGGCGAGACGCACAGCGTAAAGGAGTTTATAGAGGCCGCCTTCGCCTACGCCGGGCTCGACTGGCGCAAATACATCAGGACCGATCCCCGCTACCTGCGTCCCACCGAGGTCGACCAACTGTGCGCCGATCCCTCGCGCGCCAATCAAGAATTGGGCTGGTCCCCGCGGGTCAGATTCACGGAATTGGTCAAAGTCATGCTGGATGCCGACATGCGCGCCATCGGCCTCAAGCCAGTTGGCGAAGGTGACCGATTACTCAAAGAGGCTTTCCCATTCCGCTGGTGGGAGACTGATTAGAAATGGAGACCGGTATACTTATATGTATGCAAACACTTAGTTGACAGCGGTGATAAAGGCAATTAATATTTACGAAGGGCACACCCGAAATCAGCGGGAATGAGCGGGACGACAGGAGATTCAAATTATGATTGTCTTCCATATCCGGTATATCCCGTGTCTTTTGCTTGCATCACTCGTTGTCCTGCTGTCTGCCTGCACGGCAAATACCCCCGTTCCTGTGCAACTGATAAATACGCCGGCACAGGCTGAAAGTGCACCCACTTCAAACGCGGTACCTTTGATATCTGCGGATAATATTACGGCAACAGAATCGCCGCCGCTTGAAACCGATGTCCGGGCCACCCAGGTACCGGGCGGAACTTCCGGGCTTATAACTATATCTGCATCGGATTCAGACAATATAAGCAGTTATAGTGGAAAGAAGGTAATCGTTGAAGGGACGGTCGTGGAGTTGGGATCATTTATCGATCCAAATGTGGGCAAGGCGATGGTCCTGTACTTCAACAATGCCAATCAACATGTGACAAGTTATGAAGCATGGGCAAAAGGCATGACAGGGACTGATTTCAGGGTAATTATCAGGGCAAGCGACATACCCGTCTTTTGTTACGTGTCGATGCTTGTTGGGCGCAGGGTGGCAGTGGAAGGGAAAATCGACATTTATCACAGCGCCCCGGTGATATTTGTAAGTGACCCCTCACAGATTACATTTGTCGGCGCCACTCCGGCAACCGAACCCTCATTGTCAATTGTAATCACCCGTTCAACGGAAACTGCAGACAATACCACTTACTACCGCTACCAGGGTACCATAACAAATAATAATACCGAATGGGCGGTCCACGACCTTTACCTGGGGGAGAATAAGCTTGCCGATTGCATCCCCCCCAAGGGTTGCCCAAATATTGCCGCGCTGTATTTTGGAAAACAAGTTCTCACAAAAACGGTGGCATGTCAAAATTATATTAAGTTTGATGTGAAGTTAAGCTTAGATGACGCAGTGGGGACGGGGGCGGACCCGTTGACCAGGCAGATAGCGATACCGGCTTTGAAATATAAATGGAAGGGCCTGCCGAAACAATAGCACACCGGTTATTTAAGTCAATAAAATGAAGAGTGGGACGGCGCTTGCCGTCCCACTCTTTTTCTATACCTTATATTATCAATATGTGTGTCGTGATTTATACAGCAGGAAGATAGTTACGATCACCAGTATGGCGCCGATGGCTATGGCGACCCAGGCCCATAAGGGCACTGCCACCTGTTCAACCGGGGGGACTGTGGCAGGTGCCGGCGCGGGCGCAGGCTCGGTCTGGAAGCTGAAGGTGGCTGACCAGTCGCTGGGAATGTTGAGGCCGTTGACCTCCAGGGCCTTGACCCGCCAGAAGTAATTGGTGTCGTAGTTCAGCGTGCCGGAGTATTCATAACCGGTTGTTGTTGTTGTGGCGGTTATGACCAGGCTCTGGAACTCGGGGTCCGTGGCCAGGTCGAACTGGTATTTGGTGGCCTCCTTCCAGGGGCTCCATGAGAACGAAGCCGGCTTTACCTTGCATCCCGTGCAGGCGTTGTTGGGGGCCAGCAGCTGCACCCCGTAGTACGGGGTGTTGACGATGAAGCCCGCCTTGACTGTGAAGCTGCGTACATCCGACCATGGGCTGGCCGCGATCTGCATGGTTGCCGATTTGGCCGAGCGTATCCTCCAGTAGTAGATGGCCCCGGCTTCAGGCAATTGTCCCGGGGCCAGCCAGGCGGCGGGTGAAGTCATATTGACATCGTCCATCCGTAGCAGTATGGACCCGGTCACGGCCGAGATCTCTCCGTAGCCGCCCATGCTGAAGTTCACTGATGGATTGATCCTCATTGTGAAAGCGGCGTCCTTGGCGACCTGGAGCTGGTACCAGGTGCTCAGGCATAACTGTTCCCAGCTGAGGTCGATCTGCTGGTTGCGTCCCGTCACCGGGTCTGCGCCCACCAGGTACTGGTCGGCCGGGGTCTTTAGAATGGGGCCCTTCTTGGCCAGGCAGTCGGTGTATGCCCAGAGCATGCCCTGGTTGTATTTAGGAGTGTATCCGGGGTAAGCCATGTCCCAGGTTACGGATTTGTTATTGAAGTGGTTGTTCCAGCGGCCGTTGAGTGCAGCGCCTGTGAGGATGCCGGGTATGGTTGTACCCCTCTCGTCATCGATGGCGTAGAGGGTGGTGTTGGTGTCGAGCGTGCAGCAGCCGCAGTATTTGAGGGAGGTTGGCTCAAGGGTGAAGAGCACGCCGGTCTGGGTAAGAGGTGCGAATATGTCGAGACAATCCCACTGAATGCCCGGCTTGGGCATGCCATCGCGCGGTTTAAGGGTGCGGCAGACTGCGCTGCCCCACGTATTCGGCGTGAGACTGGTCGAATAGGTGATGTTGTCATGGGCAGAGTACAGGGCGGGTTGCGGGTCTCCGGTCCATGCCTGTACCAGGCCGAACTGGCCGACGATGTGCGGGGGATTTACCGCCGGTACAGGCCAGGCAAGGGTAGTGTAATCTTCCCCGCCGAAGATATAGCCGCCGCCGTTGCCCGGGGACATCATGTCGTTGTCGGTCCAGCGGGTCCCGCCGGGGGCGGTGTTGCGGTAGACGGTGCCGGCGTTGATCGTATCGGCGACATTGCCGCTGTCATCGCCCATATAGATGAAGCTGTTGTTCTTGAAGTCCACGTCGAAGATGACGTGTTCGTTGCCGTGGTTGACGGCGGAGCCGTCCACGAAGCTGAAGGTCACCCCCTTGTCGGCGGAGTATGCTGCCACCATATCGCTGTTGGAACCTGTGGCTGCTCCTACCAGTACCTTGCCGTCGGGCACGGCCACGATGGTGTGTGCCGTGGAGAGGACGGTATCATAGGAGTTAAGGTTGGTGGACCAGGAGGTGCCGGTGTAGGGTAGCCTCTGTACCAGCCCGTTGGAGGCTAGCGCGTAGAGGAGGGTGCTGGATTCAAATGCGAAGTCCTGGACGGCGAATCTGGGAGTGACGCTGGCCCAGTAGTCGCCGTAGTCGGGCGACCAGGCCATAACGCCGGATTTACCGCCTGTTGTCGAAACAGCGCCCTGCGCAGCCCAGCCCACGATCTCGCCATCCGCCTTATCGGTGCAGGACGGCACCACCCTTAGTATGGGCAGGTCCGACTGTGCAACCTGGCAGGAGCCGGATGTGGTGCGGGTGTAGACGCGCTCCCAGTAGGTGCCCAGAGGCGGAATAGCCGGGAGCGGTGAGGTGACGTTGGGGTTGACGCTGGCACGCCACACGCTGTCGAACTCGTTGCACATTCCGGCTAAGCCGGTATTGCGGTTAGCCGAGGCTAAGTAGATGGTTGTACAGTCGGGCGCCACGGCCACGTCGTTGAACCAGTCGATGGTTGTGTCGATCTCGGCCAACTGGTTCCAGGTCTCTCCGTTGTTGCGTGATATGGACAGTGCTGATTCGTCGTTGGGGACGCTATCCCAGTCGTACATCTGGTACCATTGATTCTTATTACCGGCTGTTGACACAGGGACGCCCAGCCTAAACCCTGGTTGGCCGGCATAGACCGTGTCCGCCAGTGAAGAAGAGGCTGCGTAGGCCAATGACCCGTCAGTGTTCCAGTCCACTATGGCGGCGCCTATACCGTTCTTGGCGGAGAGAGTACAGTTGCCCTGGTTGGCCGCGCCTGTGGCCGGCTTGAGCGCCGGGTACCAGCAGGGTATTGGGCAGGTGGTGGGCGAGTCGGTAAACCAGGTGGGCACGGTTGCTGTGCAGGGGTAGCCGGTGCGCTCACCCGCCAGCAGCTTGCCCGAGGCGTAGGTGCCGTAGTATGCGATACTGTAAATGGACTTTTCAGCGTTGTTTGAAGTATCCATCAGCACGTAGACGGTTGTATCGTCGATCCTATATATCCCATCCTGTGCACTCGCGTCTTTGGGCAAAGGCCTGAGGCTTGAAGTGTCGATTCCCCCGCTGCCGTATGCGTCTATGCTGATATAGGCCCTGCGCAAAGATGCCGATTGGCCGGAGAAATCGGAGGGGAGGTGCAGGTCCACTGTGTTGACCTGGTCCCAGCTGGGTGAAGCACCCGCAGCTGAAACAGGGTTCTTTATCTCTATACCAGGGGCGGGGAAGGCCCACTGAAGGGTGGTATTTGCATATGTATCGCGGTAGCCTACGTTATAATAAGTGGCGTTGGCATCCGCATATACCACCGCTATTGACGAATCGCTGCCGTAGGTGGGTGAGAACTTAACCGCCAGGTAGTCGACGCCGGAAGCCGTTGCGCTCCCGTTGGGGTTTAGCTGTTCGGCCCAATCGCTCCAGGTATTCGAAGACCGGATGAATATGCGGCCGCCGCTGGCGCGACCGGTAGTTACAACGGCTATGTCTCGCCTTCCATCCCCGTAGCTCTGGGAGTAATCGGCGTAACGTATCGTCTCGCTAGCATCGAGGATTGCCCCATCAAATTTACCTGCCGAGGTATTCTTGGGGCCGGAAGCGATACCAGTGGTCACAAGGCGCGCCGAGGCATTGGCATCGGATTCGTAAACCTTGTAGGCGCCATCTTCATTGTACTCGACATCATTCGAACCAACTCGCCAGAAGATGCCCTTTGTGGAAGAGGTGACCGTGGTACGTCTAAGCCCATACCTCATCACCGTGCTTACCGTATCGCCCTGGCCGCTCAGGGTCATGCTGATTACCTCGCTGCCCTTGGGGTTGTCTGTGCCTTCAGGAATATGCTGATTAACTATGTCAAACCGTGAGTACACCGTTACATCCGTCCCCGGATCAATCCCGGGCGTGGTGACCCAGTCCCACCGCATGATCCCCGGGTCGGCCGAGGCCGCATATGGCATAGCCAAGCCAACCGGCACAACTAATGATACCAGCACGGCTAAGGTGACTATAACCGCCGGGATATTAAAGGTAATGCTTTTCATAACAACCCCTTAAAAACAAATTTCACTAATTACGTAGCCAGTAATGGCACCAATTCTGGCTAAGGCAGCATACAAACCCATGTTATTACACATGATCGCATAAATACACAGTGATGTCAATAGCTGATCCGAATGCAGAAAATTGTATTGTAACCGCTTTATCTGAAATGCAGTCATGGTATAATATTTATCAATATGATGAACAGGCACATACGTAAACAAACGGGCGCAATCTTACTTACTGCAGGAATTATGATACTGACGGCCTGCAGCGGGGCCCCGCAACAGGGGAAGGACAACCCGCTTTCAACAGTACAGGTGGACAATTATACTGCCAGTATAAATGCCAACGGGACCTTAACCTTCACTGATAAAGATGGCAACGTGATTTTAAACAGTTCCCCTCAATTCTATTTTGATTATGGCGACAGATCAGTCAGGGACGTTGCTTTGGCTAACCAGTCATTTGAAGCAGACAGTAATCGAGATGGCATCCCCGATGGATGGACCGTAGACAAGACCTATATCAGGCAATCTGCTGAACATGCTTCGGATGGCAATAATTCACTCAAATTCGATATGGTTGCCGCTGATGCTACTCCAAGGCGGTGTTACTCCCCTTCTGTCGAAATACCTGTAAACAGCTCATATTCCATAAAGCTTGATGCCTATGTAAAAAGCTTTACTTCCGGTATTACTTACGTTTATATTTACGGTTATCCTTCCGCGGACGGCAGCGGCAGTCCTAATTCGAGTTCATCGAAGCCGGTTCCAACTGCCGGTACCGACTCCTGGAATACTATTTCAATGGACTGGACCCCTGCCTATGACTCGCGGTCGTTTAAACTCCTTCTTTCCTCAGATAACAATACTGTGGCCACTATCTTATTTGATAACCTGAGGGTCAGCCAAACTACCAAAATTTACCAGTCAAACGGGGCTGATATCGCCGCAAATGTCTTTACTTTAGGCAACGACGTTACAGTCACGGCCACCGACGATACTAATCCATCGATAAGTGTTGCCCACAAATATGAATTAAACACGCGTTCGCCCAATATAAGTTATACGGCAAGGCTGACATATAAACAGGAAGTAATAGTCAACGAGGAGAGGTTTGACTTTACAGTCCCTTCATCAACGGGCCTAATACTGACAAGGGATATGCAATTTGCAGAGTTTAACAAGGTTAAAAGGGAATATTATTCAGATTTATATTCTCCAAGGGTGGTCAAATTCAGAAACGGCCTGTCCTTCCAGGGTGACGACACAATGCAATCCATGAGGTTGAGGACTACCAGCACGGCAAGCCAGGTAAGTTTCTATTCGGATAACCAGTTTAACCACCTGTTTAAATACTACATTAAGGATGGAGGCGGGGAAAGGACTGACATAAGTGCACAATCCAGGAGGGTTGGGGACAGTTACACCGCGTCTGTGGCCTTTACGATCAGCCCGGGGATCCTGCCCGGGTCACTGGTGAAAATGAGACAACCGGACGGGTACGAGGCTGCTTTAGTATTGGCCAATTACGCGGGTTCCGAAAGGACTGCAACAGTAAACGCTGTGGCCTACGGCACCGAGGATGCAGCCAGCCCGGATTACGGTACTAAAGGTATCCTGGGCAGGGGTATAGGCTGGACCAAGTCCGTATTTATTGCCTGGCAAAGTGCCCCCTATGGTGACCTGAACGATCCGGGTTTTAAGGCTTTGCATGACCGCATGAGCCGAGACGGGGCCGAGATTACAGCGAATACCATTTCGGCCGACACTGATACGAGGGCAGAGGTCGCAGTCGGCCTGCAGCGTCTGTCGCAGTACGGTGCAAAAATCTGGATAGACGCCGATGCTACTAACGGCACCAGCAACCTGGAAGATATCGCCTCCCAGGGGACGCTCAAAGGCAATATTAATTACATTTTGGACTTACTGGATGCTAAGGGTTATGAGTATGCCTGGTCATATATTGACATGACTACCAGTGGCTATGATTTGAATATGCTTAATCCGTCTGTCGTGGCTGCAAATACCTCCTTCTTCTATTACAACAACAGGATAGATGCCGACCCATCGGATGATATCAAAATATACCTGTGGTCCACTCTGAATACCAAAAAGAGGCCGGACCTTTATTATGCCGGCGAAAATGTCGACAAACTGATCTCGCAGAGGGGGGTCCATATCGGGCGGGAGTATATGGCAGCCCCGACATCGGAAAATCGTACCTGGTACTCAAGTCCGGTATATAGAAAAATTGAGATTACCCCAGTTTTTGACAGCGAACTGGCCTACATAGCATCGAAGCGGGATGCGGGCTTGCTCTGGACCCCGACCATGGCCCAATTTGCAGACTATTTGAAGCTGCAGCAAAACGTCCGCATAAGCAATATGGGCGGCGGGGACTATAGGGTTACAAATAATAATCCCACATCCATAGTTGGCCTGACACTGCTGACCGAAAAAGAGGCAGGGTCTGTAAGCCTGGACGGCAAAGAGCTGTCTTTAGCGGTTGACAGTTACCAGAGGAATAAAATAATTTTACCCGCTTTATCGCCGGGGCAAACGTCCTTGCTGTCGATCAGTTACTGAGCCATGCCGTGAGCCGCCTGGATTTTGGAGATAGGTCCGGTACGATTCAAATCGGCACTTGACATCAGCTGGATGATGGTGGATAATGTTTCCATACGATAGGAATGGTGCATGGAATTTTGCCCGAGGAGGTTTAAACATGAAAGGAAGGAATGATAGCTGGGTGAAAAGATGGCTGGTGCCAGTGGTAACAGCCTGTTGTGTTATGGTGCTAGTGCTGCTAACCGTGCCCATTACGGCCATACCTGCTACTGTAATGGGTGGCTATGGTGGTGGTGGTGGTGGGACCAGTCCTACCGCCCCTGCTGCTACGGTCACTGCAGCCATTGGGCCGGTGAGTTTTACTGTCCCCGCTGTCATAGTTATGGGGACGCCAGGGACCATCTCACTTGTGATCTCAGGCCCGGATGCCGCCAGCGTTGACCCCTTGAGCCTGACCTTCGCCGGGGCGCCGGTGCAGTCTATGTACTTCGACACCAATGGCAACCTGGTAGTGGTGTTCGACAAGTCTAGGACGAACCTCAAGCCGGGCGATACGTCGGCCATGATCACCGGCAAACTCAAGAGCGGCATGTCGTTCGGTGGGGCTATCCCGGTTACAGTGATCCAATAGTTCACGGGGTAAATCTGGAATAACAGAACTTTAGTAAGGGCGATAAATCAAACAGGGAGCACTTTGTGCTCCCTGTTTTTTATTTAAACTGATGTCCGGCAGGTGGGAAATTTGGCTGGTCGGGGTGGTCGGATTTGAACCGACGACCACCTGAACCCCATTCAGGTGCGCTACCAGGCTGCGCTACACCCCGTGTCTGCGAAACGAAAATATGTTATCATATTCAGGCTTCAACAGGCAATGTGGATTGCCTCAAATTTATTTTATTGACGAGAGGTTTCTGAATTGGCTGGAAAACACCGCAAGGAAAAAATCACCAGGACCCCCACCAAGCACCAACTCTCCAGATGGGAACGGGAGAAACGAATGTCGAGGATCATCGGTATTGTCACAGGCGTCATCATAGCCGCCGTGCTGGGCATCATAGGCTACTGGTACTACAGCGAACAGGTCGCGCCCTACCAGCAGACCGTGATAAAGGTGAACGGCAAACCCTACAACATGGACTATTTTATCAAGGCGCTGGACTTCTACTCCAAGGGCCAGTCCAGCGATATTACCAAGATGTACACTGACGTGGTGGTGCAGGCCATACCACAGAGCCAGGCGATAATCGAGGCCGCACCGTCTGCCAATATCACTGTAAGCGACGATGAGATGGCCAAGGAACTGGAGCAGATGAACCTGCCAAAGGACGACATAAGCAACGATATGGCCAGGACCAGGATCATCGCCCGCAAATACTCTGAAATGCAGTGCCTGCCCAACCTGCCCGGACCGGTGGAACAGGTGGAGGTGCAGGCTATGCTCATCGAGACCAAATCCATGGCGGAGGACCGCAGGCAGAAACTGTTGCTGGGCGACAATTTCTCCACTATGGCTGGTATGCTCTCTTTGGACCCGGTCACCCAGGGCAAAAAGGGATACCTGGGTTGGGTGCCCAAGGGTTACGAGGACAGGGTGCTTGGCACCCTCAAGGACTCGGCCCTTAAAAATGTAGTGTTCAACCTGGACGTAAATACAATCAGCGACCCTGTCTACGACCCCAAGATGGAGAAACCCAACGGCTATTGGGTGCTGGAAGTGCTGGAAAAGGACCCCACCCAGGGCGTTCACGCAAGGGGTATACTATTCTCGTCGCAGGAAGATGCCGCGGCTGTGAGGCAACGTCTGCTGAGTGGCGAAAGCTGGGTGGAACTGGCCAAACAGTATTCCCAGCACGCCAGCAAGGACAAGGGGGGAGATTTGGACTGGATAGTGCCGGGCATGGACAAGACACAGGTGGCCCGCATACTGGGCGCACTTGAAAAAGGCCAGGTCAGCGACGTGATACGCGATGACAGCAGCAAGACCAAAGGCGGCTACTGGATAGTCCAGGTGCTCAACAAACAGCAGCGCCCGCTGGACGATACCATCAAACAGACGCTCACGGAGGAATGCCTCAGTACCTGGATGCAGGGGCTGCTCAAGCAGGCAAATGTTGAGAACCTGATGGACCAGAAGCAGAAGGACTTCGCCACCAACAAGGTAATTAAAAGCAGGAGCCAGTAGGGTTTTGCATAAGAAACGCCCCGTCAATATCGGCCTACTGGGCATGGGCACCATAGGTACGGGCGTGGCCAAGGGCCTCGCGGACAGGAGTCACATCCTGGCACGCCAGGCGGGATGTCCGCTGAACCTGAAGGCGGTGGCCGAGTTGGACACTTCGAGGTACGGGTCAGCCGGATTGGACAGCGCCATCTTCACGGACGATTACCGCCGCGTGGTATACGGGGACGGCATCGATATCGTGATTGAGCTGATCGGCGGGGAATACCCGGCCTTCGACTATATAAAGCAGGCACTCGCCAACGGCAAGCACGTGGTCACGGCCAACAAGGAGGTCATGGCCAAGCATGGCACCGAGCTGCTCTCCATCGCCAAGGAAAACCGCGCCGGGCTGCGCTTCGAGGCCAGCGTGGGTGGGGGAATACCGCTCATATCACCCTTCCAGCGCGACCTTGTGGCCAACGATATCCAAGCCATCTACGCCATAGTCAACGGTACCACCAACTATATCCTCACCCGCATGGCACATGATAAGCTGGACTTCAATATAGCGCTCAAGCAGGCGCAGAAACTGGGCTACGCCGAGGCCAACCCGGCCAACGATATCGGGGGGCTGGACGCAGCCTATAAGCTGGCCATACTGACCTCGCTGGGCTTCGATATGGACGTCAACTTCGACGAGATATACTACGAGGGCATTTCACGGCTCAAGCCGCAGGACTTCAGCTACGCCGAGGAATTCGGCTACGCCATCAAGCTGCTGGCCATCGCCAAGCGGTCAAATAACCTGGTGGAGGCCAGGGTGCAACCCGTTCTCATTCCGGCTGAATCGCTGCTGGCCAAGGTGGACGGCGTCTACAATGCCATCTACGTCTCGGGCGACCTGGTGGGCAACCTGCTCTTCTACGGCCAGGGCGCCGGTCCTTCACCGACATCCAGCGCTGTGCTGGCGGACGTTATCAACATAGCGCAGAACATCACCGCGGGACGCGACAACGCGCCCCGCTTCATCCCTGAGAAGAAATCGGGCATCAAGCCCATGTCGGATATCCAGACGCGTTACTACTTCCGTATGAAGGTGCAGGACAAGGCCGGCGTGCTGGCGCGCATTGCCAGCGTTATGGGCGACCACTCCATCAGCATCTCCTCGGTCAGGCAGCAGGAGTCGGACGCATCCACCAATACCGCGGAGATAGTCATCATGACCCACCCGGCCCGCGAAAGCGGCGTGCAGGACGCCATCAAGATCATCGACAAATTGCCGGTGGTCAAAGAGATAAGCAACTTCATCAGGGTGGAGGCCATTTAATATGATAAGAGGGGTGATGCACCACTACAAGGACTGCCTGCCGGTAACTGCTAAAACGCCCATGATCTCGCTGGGCGAGGGCGATACCCCGCTGGTTAGATCGGTAAACATAGCTAAAGAGCTGGGTGTGGGCGAACTCTACTTCAAGCTGGAGGGATGCAACCCCACCGGCTCATTTAAAGACCGTGGCATGGTGTTCGCCATGGCCAAGGCGATCGAGGACGGCAGCAAGCAGGCCATCTGCGCCTCCACCGGCAATACCAGCGCGTCGGCCGCCGCCTACGGGGCGCGATTCGGGCTCAAGGTCATCATACTGGTGCCAAAGGGCAAGATCGCCATGGGCAAGATGGCCCAGGCCATCGCATACGGGGCGGAGATAGTCGCCATCGAAGGCAACTTTGACCAGGCGCTCAAGGTCACGCGCACGCTGGCCGAGAAGTATCCCATCACCCTGGTCAACTCGCTCAACCCCTACCGCATCGAGGGGCAAAAGACCGCCGCCTTTGAGGTTATCGAGGACCTGGGCGGCGCACCCGATTACCTCTTCATACCTGTGGGCAACGCGGGCAACATAACGGCATACTGGAAGGGCTTCAGGGAATGGAAGGATAAAGGGAAAACGGATTCCGCGCCTGTAATGATGGGGTTTCAGGCGGAGGGGGCTGCGCCCATCGTGAAAAATATGATCATCGAGGCCCCTCAGACCATCGCCACTGCCATCCGCATCGGTAACCCGGCCAGCTGGAAGCAGGCCGAAGCAGCCAGGGACCAATCGGGCGGACTGATCGACAGCGTGACCGACGACGAGATACTGGCGGCCTATAAAATGATGGCGGGCAAAGAGGGCGTATTCGGCGAGCCGGCCTCGGCTGCGCCGCTGGCGGGCCTGATCAAGATGGTCGGGCAGGGAAAAAGATACAGCGGAAAAAAAGTAGTCTGCGTTGTGACCGGCAACGGGCTCAAGGACCCGGACATCCCGGTGCGCTACGTGCAACCTTTCCCCGAGTTGCCGGCCGAGCTGGCCGCCATTGAGAAACACCTGGGCCTGAAGAAATAATCACCGCTGCCTGAGAGGAGGGAAACTGCCATGCTGAAGGCTGTCGGGGAGGACACCGGGGCATTCTACCACCACTACCCCAGGACGGCTGCCATTGTGACCGTCAACCACGAGGGCAGGAAAAATGCCATGGCCGTAGCCTGGCACTGCCCTGTATCTTTCAAGCCGCCGCTCTACGGCATTGCCGTCGCCCCCAAGCGCTTCACCTACCATATGATCCTCGGGGCCGGGCAGTTCGCCATCAACTTCTTGCCCTTTGACAGGGCGGAAACCATAGCCGCCGTGGGGGGCAGCAGCGGAAGTTTCACCGACAAGTTCACCCGCTTCAACCTTGAGGTGGACCGCGCCATCAGGACAGAGGCGCCGGTGCTCAGGGATGCCTACGCGGTTTACGAGTGCGTGGTGAGCGATAACCGCATCTTCGGCGACCACGCCTGGATTATCGGTTCGGTGGTGGCCGTGCACGCCGACGGGGAGGCATTCAAGTCGGATGGCACACTGGACATGGCCCTGCTGCAACCGGCCCTCTACCTGGGTGCCGAGACATACTGCGCGGCCGATAAAAGCACCGCCAGGGTGCTGGAACGGGATAAATTCGGCGGCCGCTGAGAGGATCGCAAGATTACATAATGTTAGACGCTGATAAGATAAAAAAAACAGCCCGGGAGTTCATCCGGGCCATCGGGGACGACCCTGCGCGGGAGGGATTGGTGGATACGCCCCAGCGGCTGGCCGAGATGTACGCCGAGCTTTTCTCGGGCATCGACATGGATGCGCGGGATGTGCTCTCCACCGGCTTCTCGGCCGGGCACCACGAGATGGTCATTGTGCGGGACATACCGTTCTACTCCATGTGCGAGCACCACTTCCTGCCATTTTATGGCGTGGTCCACATCGGCTATATCCCCAATGCCAGGGGCTGGGTGGTGGGCGTATCCAAGCTGGCACGGGTTGTGGAAATTTATTCCCGGCGCCTGCAACTGCAGGAACGCATGACCAAGCAGATCGCCGACGTGATCATGGAGTCGCTCAAGCCGGACGGGGTGGGCGTGATCATACAGGCGGAGCACCTCTGCATGGTGATGCGCGGCATCAAGAAGCCGGGCAGCAACGTGATCACGTCAGCCATGCGCGGCATCTTCGAGAAGAGGGCGGTCACTCGGGCAGAGTTCCTCTCGCTGGTGCAGGGGAAGTAGTTCTACTCGTGACGCAGTGACTCGATGGGGTCCAGCCTGGCGGCACGGAAGGCGGGGTAGGTGCCGGAGATGATTCCGGTGAGGATGGCTACCAGCAGCGCCATGAGCACGATATCAGCCGAGATGGGCGCGGTCACGGGCATGTTATTCATCGTCTGGCCGGTCACGGCTATTGAGCCGGCCACTGCCAGGCCCAACCCTATAATGCCGCCCGAGAGGCTGAGCAGGGCTGATTCCACCAGGAACTGCACCAGTATGTCGCGGCGCCTGGCCCCGATGGCCTTGCGTATGCCGATCTCCCGTGTGCGCTCCGTGACTGAGACCAGCATGATGTTCATGATGCCGATACCGCCCACGATCAGCGAGATGCTGGCCACGCTGGCTATGAATACCTGGAAGACACCCATGGACTGGTTCATGCGTTTAAGTATCTCCTGCATGTCGATGACGTTGAAATCGCTCTCCTCACCCTCCCTGATGTGATGGCGCTGGCGCAGTATCTCGTTGATCTGGTCCTTTGCGGTGTTGATCACGCCAGTGCCCGTGGCCTCAACCACGATAGTCTGCACGGGGTGACCCTGTGCCGTGGTCTCGATGCCGAAGTGGGACTGCATGGTGGTGAGGGGGATCATGATAAAGCTGTCGGCGTTGGTGCCCATGAAACCGCCGCGCGGTTCGCAGGTACCGATCACGTCGAACTTGCGCCCGCCGATGCGCACTGTCTCTCCGATGGGGTTGACCGCGCCGAAGAGGTCCTTGGCGGCCTGGTCTCCCAGTATGGCCACGCTGCTGTCACGGCGTATGTCGTCGTCGCTGAAGAAGTTGCCCCGGGCGATCTTGTAGTTGAGTATCCTCTGTATGTCCAGCGTTGAGCCCATGACGTTGATGGTCCTGATCTGGTTGCCGTAAACGGTCTTGAGCATCTTGGAATACAGTGGAGCCACGGCCGCCACGGCGGGCGCCTTGCTGGTGTTGGTCAGCGCCTCGGCGTCCTCCTGCGTGAGAGTGCCCTCGGGCCTGAGGCCGCCCATCACCTGCCGGGTTGAGCCGGAGACATAGATGGCGTTGGCACCCATGTTCTCGAAGACCAGTCCCATCTGCTGCTGCTGGCCGCGTCCGAAGGAGACCAGGAAGACCACTGCGCCCACGCCTATCACGATGCCCAGTATGGTGAGGAAGGAGCGCAGCTTGTTGGATGCCAGGGCCTGCCACGAGGACAGCAGGTACTCCAGGAAGGTCAACGGACCTTCTCCTGGACGATGCTTCCATCGCGCAGGTAGATGGTGCGCCCTGTGTAGGCGGCGATGTCCTCCTCGTGGGTGACGATCACGATAGTGATGCCCTTCCTGTTCAGCTGCTGCAGGAATTCCATGATGTTCTGGCTGGTGCGCGTATCAAGGTTGCCGGTCGGCTCGTCGGCCAGTATGAGGGGTGGATCGTTGACCAGCGCACGCGCTATGGCCACACGCTGCTGCTCACCGCCTGACATCTCGCTGGGCTTGTGGTGCGCGCGCTTTATGATGCCCACTGCCTCCATGGCCTCCATGGCCCGCTTGCGCCTGTTGCCCGCCCCGCTGTAAATAAGGGGCAGTTCCACGTTCATGAGGGCGTTCAGCCGGGGCAGCAGGTTGTAGGACTGGAAGACGAAGCCGATCTTCTTGTTGCGCACGGCGGCCAGTTCGTCGTCGCTCATGTGGCTTACATCGATGCCGTCCAGCTCGTACTTGCCGGCGTTGGGACGGTCCAGGCAGCCCAGCATGTTCATCATGGTCGATTTGCCCGAGCCGGAGGGCCCCATGATGGATACCATCTGTCCCGTCTCGATATCAAGGCTGACGTAGTTAAGTGCGTTGACCTGCACGTCTCCTATCTTGTAGACCTTGACAATGTTCTCGAGGTGGATCATAGGCATGACTGGTCAGCCCCTCCAATAAAATGGCTATTTGATCGCTTCAATGAGTACCTGTTCGCCTTCCTTCAGCCCTGATATGATCTCGGTGTTGCGCTTGTTCTGCACGCCAGTCTTGACCGGACGCTTCTCGATGGCGGCAGTTGACGCGTTGGTCACCACGTCCACCCAGAAATCGCCGGCCAGGCCCTTGATGGCGCGGTTGGGCACCTGCAGCACGTCCGTGCGCATGCCGGTGATGATGTCGGCTGTAGCCGTCAGGCCGCCGCGCAGGCCGCTGGTGTCCTCGTCCTTGTCCATATATATCTCCACCGGGAAGTTGACCACGCCGGATTGAAGGGTACCGAAGGGCGATACGAAGCGCACGCTGCCCTTGAGGTCTTTGCCCGGCACCGCATCTACCCGGATGATGGCGGACTGGCCGACCGACACCCTGGTGATATCTATCTCGTCGATGATGCCCTTCATCCTGATGGTCTTGGTGTCCACCAGGTAGACGGCCGGCTTGGAGGAGTAGTCGAACTGCGAAAGCTGGTCGTTGACTTTGACATCGACGGACACAACTGTGCCATCGAAGGGGGCCACGATCTCTGTCTTGAGCAGTTCCTGCTTGGACTTGTCCAGGTTGATCATGGCGGTCTCGATAGCTATGTTATAGTTGCGCAGCGCCTGAGGGTTGAGGCCGGCGCGGTAGATGGTCTCACCCTCGTCCAATATCATATTGCTCATGAGCAGGTCGTGCTCTGCCATGCGCAGCGTCTCGGAGGACTTGACGCGGTCGATCTCATCCTGTGCCAGCAGCACCTGCAGCTGCGAAAGCGCATCCAGCACCTGCCGCGAGATGGCCAGCGCAGTGGAGGTATCGGGGTAGGTGTAGGCTCCGGGCAGGCGAGAGTTCTGCTTTACTATGGTGTGTGCGTCCTGCAGGGCAGTCTCCATGTTGTCCATGGCCTTTGTCACGCCTGCGTAATCCCCTGCCTCGAGCAGCTTCTGCACCCCTGTCAGACTGGCGATCTGGGCGTCTATCACGGCCACCACCTCGTCGAGCTCGGGGTAGGCCCGCACCGGCTGGTTGAGGTCGTTGTACTGCGTCTGCAAGGTATCGAGCTTGGGGTCGGTGTAAACCGACCTGGCCGCCTCGAGGTCGTATTTGGCCAGCGATATGTCGGATGCCGCCTGCGCGTAATTTCCTGTGGCCACGTTCTCGTTTGCGCTGGTTATTTCACCCTGGGCCTGTTCGAAGCGCAGCAAAGCCGTTGCCAGCGAGTAAAAGGTCGGGTAGCGCGTGCCGCAGCATGTCTGCACCACGCTGTTGATGGCCTGTTCCAGGGCGTACTGCGCAGCCTTGACGGTCAGCAGCTGGCTGGTGTTGTCGAGCCTGGCCAGCAGCGTGCCGGCCCTGACGGGTTTCCCCTCCAGCTTGT
>Ga0247841_10001270_pt1 | contig 58498 bp, 51 predicted proteins | sample LaCruzMarch2015__2_FD_192410 | JGI IMG/M metagenome (GOLD analysis project Ga0247841, IMG submission 192410) | Freshwater microbial communities from meromictic Lake La Cruz, Castile-La Mancha, Spain - LaCruzMarch2015_18m | ecosystem: Environmental > Aquatic > Freshwater > Lake | place: Spain... | reverse complement strand
GAAGTTATTAGAATTATTAATCGCAAACCTAGAAAATCATTGAATTATTTATGTGCATACGAAGCATTTTACGGTGTTAAACTTAATTTATAACAATTTGTTGCACTTTGGACTGGAAATCAGGGATTAAAATAAATAAAAAATATTTTCAAAAAAAATCCCGGAAGCATACTCCGGGATTTTAACTAGTAATATTTTTATATTATCTTTTTACAAACTTCTGGTAATGATACCCGGAGTTTGTTTGTAGTCGTACAATATAGGTACCAGAAGCAAGAGATTCTATATGTATACTCTTTTGTGTAGTGTTGATCATATATTCACCAGAAAGACTGATGATATCTACTACAACATTACCCTCTGTTTGGATGTTGAGTATATTAGTAGCGGGATTGGGGTAGAGCAAGAAATTTTCCTGAATAGGATCTTCTTTGATTCCTACCACATCAGTCGCTACTATCCAGTTGGATAATGCGTCTTGGTATGTGGATTTTGCTATCAATTCAGCACCTACGACGACAAAGCTATCAAGAAATGCTGGCATACTATAAACCGTAACCGTTCCAGAAACGAAGGTCAAATAATATAATCCTCCGAAATTAGGACCAGCATAGATATTGTATTGTGATACAACATTGCTTTTTGACTCAACTGAATAGTCTGTCCATTGTACAGTATAACCACCGATACCATCAGTAGATACCCAAGTATGGATACTCTGTACGTAGGAGGATTGAGCACCTGTATTGCTACAGGTATCTACTACGGCAATTTTATACCTCCAGGGTTGATTCCTGCTATTGACAGTATCAGTCCAGGTTCCTGAACTATATGGTGCGGTACTTACAAGCTGATAGGTGTTGGTTGTTAGTTCACGATATATTTTCATAAAGCTCCCATCAGCATGCAGAGTTTCGTCCCAAGTAATACGATTGTTGCCATTAGTAGTATCCATCGTCACCAGTTCAATCTCTTGCAAAGGAGGAGAGGATACGGTGATAGATACGGTGTCAGCTGATACACAGGCATTGTTGTCGGTAGTAGTGACACTATAGATACCTGTCTGTCCTGCTTGAAGCGTTGATCCCGTACTATTATCTGACCAGAGATAGGAAACAATATTCGTATTTCCTGTAGTCAGTGTTGCTGTATTTCCCAGACAAAGAGTTTGATCTACTCCAAGATTGGCATCATTGGTATGATTGCTTGTCACTTCAAAGGTATCGGTCACTATAGGTCCACAGCCATTGTCTATGACTACCCATTTGATACCTTCTGTAGTGATAGTATCGCGTCTTGTAATGGTGCCTGAATTCCAAAGCCATGTGGCATCAATTCCAGAATTTCCCGAATTAACTACATACGAGAAGAGATTTCCGCAGGTAGTGATATCAGGCAAATTGGAATTGACTGGTCCATTTACCAGATAGAAACTAAAACTAATCCAACCTGTTTCTATAGAGAAAAATGACATTGGTCCAGTATTTATAGAAGTAACTAATATAGAATCTGCATATACTGAATTAGGAGTTGGATTTTGCATTTGCCATTCTATATTTGTTTGTGCAGCTGCTTTCTTATAGAGCCAGACTCCGTCAGGATAATCAGATAAACAGTACTTGATTTTATTGCCCTGGAGTGTATCCAGACAGAAGTGAGCGGTTTGTGCTTGTGCACTTGTCCACATCATCATAGTTATCACTATAATGGAAAGGACGGCGAACATTTTGTACATTTTTGTTTTCATAATTGTGTTTGTATTAATTTTTTATTTTTATTTACTTAATTAATTTTTGACCTTTTTTGGGGCTGAGGGTCGGCTCAGTGATATAAAATTTTTACGAAAGATAATCTGGGTACAAAACTCATGAGTTTTGTAGTATATATATGTTTTTGTTTATACGAAAATATATAGTGAAAAAACAGAAAAAGTCAATCTAAATTACTTGAATTCTAATCCAAAAAGCAGCTTTTGAAAAAAGATTTGCAAAAAATAGAAATATCACTAAAATAGATGTATATTTACATACCAAACAGTGACAAATGAAATATATAAGTAAAATTATAGATTCGGGGATAAGTGCTTTCAAAAGTAGCGATTTGGAAATGATTTTGGATATAAAAAACAAATCAACACTCAAAAGCATTATCCAAAGACTAAAAAAAGATGGCTTGATAATCTATCATGGTCATTCTTTATGGAGTCTTAAAAAATATGATCCACGAGAACTTGCATCCAAAATCAGAAAAAAATCATATATATGATTAGAGACGGTATTGCAGATGGAAGGTATTATTTTCCAAGATTATGAAAACACTATTACCTTGGTTTCAAACAATAGTCTTGATATCTCTATGGATGATAAAGTATATAGTTTTTCCAAAATAAAAAATGCTATTCTCAGTAATCCATTTGGTATTATTACTACAGGGAAATATATGATATCTACCAAAGAAAGAGCCATATGTGATAGGATATATCTTACACCGACATACCATTTTGATAATATCAACAAAAACACATTAGATATATCGTTGTTGGAAAAATTGAGTACAATATACAACAAATCCACAAATTTACTTATTAAAAAACTTCTCCATGATATGAAATAAAAAGTATACATCAAACAATGATAGACATAAAGAAATTATGTTTGATATCATCAAAGATATTTTTAGTTCTTCCATCAAAACTAATGTAGCATTTAAATGATGAACATTATGTATGTTTCTTTATTGATTGGATAGATTTTCCATAGATTTGGATTTTGATATCATCAAAGATGATATACCTTTTGCAACAATCAAAGAAATAACAAAAGATATACTCAAAAAATATGGAAAAATCCAAGAAGAAACCAAAACCAAAATAATAGTAAAATATTCTGACACACAAAAACCTTTGAAAATAGAGTTTAATACTAGGATATATAAACATAATACGTATGAAATAAAAAATTTTTTTGGTACAAGTATTTTGTGTATGACTATGTCTTCTCTCTTTGCTAATAAACTTGTCGCATTGAGTGAGAGAAATCAGATCAAAAATAAAGTAGCAAGTAGAGATGTCTATGATGTATATTTCTTTTTTAAACATCATTTTGAAATAAATAGTGATATTTTGCTCGAAAGAACCTGAAAAACAAAAAAAGAGTATCTTTTATTCTTATTAGATTTTATACCAAAACATTTCAATCAAGAAAATATCCTCAGATGATTATGAGAATTGATAGATGAAAAACAGAAATATTGGATTAAAAACAACCTGATACAAGAAGTTATGTGAATGATTACTTTTGCTGCAACTACATAAAAATTTAACTAAAAGCTAAAAGCCTAAAGCTCAAAGCTAAAAGCCTAACAACTAATAGCTCTTTCCTTATTAGCTAATATTCCAAATGCGAGGAAATATTTATTTAGAAATTCAGTATCTGTATGGTAAGTATTCTCTCCATAAAAATAATCACAGAGGACTTCTCTCATTCTTGCTATTTCCATTTTTTGTCCTGATGTGCCTTTACTATCTTGTAATGTTAAATCCAAAAGTTCCAGCATTCTTTCTCTAGCAGTTTCATATCTTGATACATTAGTATTTTGATAAAAATTTGCGCGAGATACTTCACTTCAGATATTTCCCATTTGTTGAAGAAAAGAAAGCTTATTTCGTTCTCCTCCTGCTAATTGTTGATGATAGGTCATATTATTTTCTTTTGATAAGTAAATGGACAATATCTTGTATTTTCTTTTGTATGTCTTTATTTTCTACGGATCTGGAACGATTATTCATCGAAGGTCTGATATTGATCAATGAATCAAATTCTATCCGATTTTCTGTCCCAAAATCATTTGGATAGAGATTTATTCACCATAAATTTTTTTGTTCAGATCAATGTTGTAATAAAATACTTTCTTCATCAGCATGGAGCTCACCATTTATCGCCATAATACTGTTTTGTATATCGACTACAGCTTTGACGAAATCACCAAATCATTCTTTAGATATTTTTTTAATCATTATAAGTGATATAGGTTTGGTTATGATTATAATATCATCATACATGATATGGATAAAATATAGATAAAATCTAATAAGATTAAATATCTTATAATAATTTGCTTCAAATTTTCAATTGTAAAATATACATAATACCTAGGTGGATAACTTATTTATACATTCTGAACTCTGTATTCTGTATTCTGAATTCTAAATTCTACATTCATTTTAGTGTTCCACTTTTTCCATCTTTTTTATCAATGCCAAAATGCCTCATTTTGCTTCATCATTGAGTGCTATTTTATCTAGGATGTTTCTAGCTTTTTGGCTATATTCTCTGATTCATGTTTTACCAAAATCCAATGCTCCACTCTTTTCAAACATAATCTGCAATGATATAATCTGCTCTTTATCAAGCGGTTTTCCCATAGATGATTGTAAGAGGGATTGTTGCTCGGGTGTCCCTTTTTCAAAAATATAATTGGTAAAATAGGTCTGTTGTCATTCTTGGATATCACTAAAGGTGGACTTGGTTTTGTCGCCTCCGATGATGTCCAGATAATCATCTCTCATTTGAAATGCCATACCCATATATTTCCCAAGTTCTTTGATGAGTGCTTGTTGTTCTTCAGAGGCACCAGCAAGGATAGCTCAGGTAAGCATAGGTCTTACAAACGTATATGATGCGGTCTTGTACATGTTTTTTTTATCGATCAATGAAAGAGAAGCCGGTCCAGAAATCATCATATCGACGTCAATCATTTGTCAGAGAATCACTTCTTCAATCATGCTATGTACATTTTTTCTTGCTTCCCACAACAAATTTTCTGGAAAATCATGTTGTTTATATCGAAGTTCATATACTCGGGAAAGTAGGAGATCTCCTAGGAGAAGCGCCTGTCATTCAGCGATACGCTTAGCGTTGGTTTTTCCATCAAGCAGTGTTTCTATATGTGAATGTACGGTAGGTGCATTGTGTCTGATGTCTGCTTGATCGATGATATCGTCGTGGATAAGCGCCATCGAATGTAACAATTCAAAAATAATTCCAAAATTCAGAATGGCTTTTTCATTCGTACCTCCAAATCATGTATAGGTAATCCAAAGCCCGAATGGCCTTATTCTTTTGCCACCAGAAAAAATAAACGTGTTGATATACTCGATGAAACTATTTATTTTTTTGTCGCTGATAAGTCTTTGTGCTTGCTCTATTTTATCTTGGACATACGTTTGCAGAATACCATCAAACGTAGTTTTAAAACGTGCGAGATCCATACTTTATAACTAATAATTAAAAGGGACGAGGTAAAGGGGACAAGGTAAAAGGAAATAGGGATTTGTTTTTTATTCTCATCCCTTTGTCCTTGTTCCAAGTTCCTGAAAAGGTAGTTTTTTAGTCCCTCAAATCAACCATAAAGCAAAATTTGACAAAAATTAAAAAATAGATATAATATAAATATTTACTCTATAATAGTATATCCATGGGAAAACTATCAGAATGAATTAGTATTGCCTGATTGAGAGTAGGAAACACAATTGCAACGCCTGTCAGACGAACAGGAGAAGTTACTAATGCATTGTGGAATGTATCTAGGCAAGGGTTGAGCTCTGTCAAAAACATCAAAGAGGTACAAATACAATCACTCAATGCTATAGCAGATAATTTTCTTAATTTTTCGAAAGTACAAGGGAAACGATATGAAAAGATGATTAAGGTACCGGTCAATTTTGTCTCTGCCTTTACACGAAGACCATTTATGTTAGCAGGAGTAGAGGTGTTAAGTACGCTCAATCAATGAATTCGAGAGCCATTCAAAAAACTTTTGTATACTCCAGGCAAGATGTTTAGGGGAATGTGGAACGCTACCAGAATATTTAGTAAAAAAAAGGGATTTGATTTTGCAAAATATGATACGCATGAAACAACCTGAGATACTCGAGTCAATCAGTGGAAAGAAAAACATATTGGATTTTTTGGTATGTGATGATGATCACCAGAAACAGCACCAGAAAAAAAGCCAGATGATAAACCAAAAACTCCCTCAGAGCCAGAAACAAAGCCAGGAAACAAACCAGGAACTGATGTGATAGTATGAGGGAAACCATGAGATGGACAAGTAATTTATAATGGAAAAGAAAATAATCCAGAAGAGAAAAAAGATTGATGGAATAATAATCCGAATCGATGAGGAAAATGATGGTGACCAGAAAATAAATGATGGTGACCAGAAGCTAAATCAGTATCAGAAAAGTCTGATAAAAATCCTGATAAATCCACCGATTGAAAATCAACCACAACAGACAAGTCCAATAAGCCAAAATCTATCGCTGAAATTGAAAAAAAGAATAAAGAAGATTCTGCCCTAAAAGAAACCGAAGAACGAAAGAAAAAAAATCCTGAATTTAGTAGTCTTGATTATAAAAAGAAAGCAGAATATGCTAGAGATTATGAACGTGTATTATGAGGAGAAAATCCAACTAAAGAGAAGGTAATCGAGCGATGAAAAAAGGAAAATCTAGGTGCTACTATTGATGAAATTATGATTAAAATAAAAGAAAAAAATCCTACCATGGCAGGATATGTTCAAGAAGAAATTTTAGATAAGGGAAAGACAACGGTATAACAAGATTGAAAGATTAAAATATTAAAAAATTAAAATATTGATTTTCAATTCTCAATTTTCAATTTTCAATTTTCAATTTTCAATTTTCAATTCTCAATTATCTCATCTTAGTAAAGTATTTCCTTATACTTCTTAATATACTCGTCTAAATTCATTACTTCATCATCATCGGCTCTTTTGTTTCGATGTAATTTTCCGCATTTTTTGCATTGAAATAATATTTTCATCTGACCATTTTTTATTTCATAGGTGGTAGGATACATCATTCATCCACAATTCGTCGATCTATCTCCAGGAATTTTGTCATCTACATGCAAGGAAACAAAACAATATGGACAATGATTCCTACAGGTTTTAGCAGCCTGAGAAATAGCTTTTTTGCAATGGATACAAGTAAATGATTCATTTATTTTCTTCATAATATACAATAGTTCATGCTAAGACAAATCTTTCATTATTAGTTGTTAGTTATTCACTATTAGTTAATTTATGACCACACAGCCGTAGAAGATAAGTAGTTCTCCTAAAAATTTAGAAGTGGGTAGCTCCGCTAAACACAAGGCTTAACTTTATGGCTCCCATAAGATAGATAGGAAGTAATATTCCTTACCCCACGTACGCACTATGTAGTCATGTATAGACTAAGAGTATTTACGGTGTTTTCAAGTAAAAAAGCTAAATAGTTCGCTCCCGGGAGTAATAGTTTACTAAGTTGCTTTACAACTAGTATATCAAATATTTGCTCCCGGGAGCGAAAAGCTAAACCAACAAAAAAAACACGCTCAACAAAAAATTATAGCGTGTTTTTTTATAGAAAGATATGATTACATGTGATTAGAATTCTGGTATTTCTTCTTCAGGCTCCTTAGCTTCTTTAGCTTCTTCCCTTTCCTTGATCCTATCTGGATTTTCTTTTGCAAAATCAACTTTGACTGCTCTTCCCATAATTTCTTGTCCATCCATTGCTTTTTGCGCTTTAGCTGCATCTTCTGGATTAACGAATTCTACGAAACCGAATCATCTGCTTTTGTTTGTTTCTTGATCAAGTTTTACTCTAGCAAATGCTACTTCTCCAAACTTGGAAAATTCTTCTCTGAGATCTTTTCATCTCAATTTTCGATTGAGCCCTCCGACAAATAATTTTGTCTGGCTGATAATGGTGTTTTCTTCTGACATATACCAAAAAAACAAAATAAAGAATAACGACCAAATAGTATGAAATTACTCAATAATTACAAGACAAAAAAAGACGGATTGGACTGATTATAAGACGGGTTAGATTGATAGAGATAGATTGGATTCTATTCCGTCTATTCTCTCTATCACGTCTAATTATATCCGTATTCATTTTTGTTTACTAAAATTTGTACATCATCCTCCAAAAATATGTTTCAGTAGTTTTATATTGTCCTTCAAAAATATTTTCTATTTTTGATTGAACAATATATAGTTGACCAAACAATAATTATTCGTTTTACTTCTTAATTATTTGTTGGTCAACTATGGTTGAATGATGGATATTTCGAACGCTAAAATTATGTTAAGAATTTTAGATGAGAGAATTATATCTATGATATAAATTTTCCCATTCGAAAATTTGCAAAATTTACAAATCTGAGTATAATTATAAAGAATAAACGACTAAATGAATAAACGACTAAGTGACGTCGTTTGAACATTTAAGCATTTAAGCGCTTTATCCTTTGTTTATAAGGTATGACAGATCCTATTCAAGCAACACAAGGTCAACAGCAAGGTCAACAGTGACAACCCATTCAGCAATGAACCACTGATGATATCTTGGCATGAGACGATATTTTCGCTGCGACACCTGAATCTATTGCTGAAGATACTCTTGCACAAGATGATATTTTAGAAAAAGAATATCCATTTGAACCGATTCCAGAAGGGGAAGAAGTATCTCCTGATTTTTCTCATGAAGCGCCAGAAATACTCCCAGAGCAAGAAGTAACTCCAGAAGTAGAGCCAGAACTAGAAGTAACTCCAGAAATTGAACTAGAACCAAAAATAATCCCTGAAGTAGATTCAGCGCCAGAAATTACTGAAGAAGTCGTTGAAAATGTTGCTGATGAAGAAGTTCAAGATGTTGTTGATAATACAATAGAAGAACCTCAATTAGACAGTTTATTGGATACCAAACTCCAGACCGATGTACAAAAAAAATTCGGCGAACTCTTTTTTACTACCAAGAAGATTTACCAACTCAAAGAGAGGATGGGAATTGTAGATGAAACCTTTGATATCCTTTGAGCAAATAATGATAAAGTATTTATATCCTATAGATTTTTTATCGATGAATCAGAGAGTCCATTGCTTTTTATTACCAAGATAGAACAAGACAAAGAGACGGAAGAAGAGACTACGAATGAATTGAAATTTACTTTCAACGAAGAAGCATCATCATTGGAAGTAATGGTAAATGATACCTTATTATTCGATGAGATACAGGATTTCACCGAAGATCAAAGAAAAAAGTTACAAGTTGTAGACAAGATAAATAAATTCACATTCTTAGCTTCAGAAGAGCTGAGAAAAAAGGAAAAACAAATCAAAGAAAAAGAAGAAGATGAAAAAGAAAGAAGAAAATTACAAGAAATATTTAGAAACTTCTAAAATACAACTAACAAATAATAACTAACAACTAATAATTTCGGAAAAATTTTCTACTATTTGTTTTTAAAAATTTTATATTTTTTTTGTTGTTCGATAAACAGATAAGTTCATTTATTGCTAGTTGTTCACTGTTAACTCTTAGTTAATTTTATATTCGTTTTTTCTTTTTGAAAAATAAGAGAAGACCAAAACAAACAATGAACATTATCCCCATAAGCATAATGAAAAAATACGGATGTTGCTGTCCAGGTAAAGTAATATTCATCCCATATATTCCACTGATCATCGTGAGTACTCAGGTGATTGCAGCAAAAATAGTCAGGACACTGATCATAGAGTTGGTTTTGATATTCATCAATGAATTGTAGGTATCAGCTAGTGATTCTATATTTTCAAAACTAACGGAAATAGTGTTCATAATCTTATCGAGTTTATATTCCAGATCCTCAAAATATACATCGAGATCTTCCTTATAAAACTTTGGAAGTGTTTTTTGTAATTCTTCCAGGATTTCTCTATGTGGGGTAAACATATGTTTGAGAGAGACAATATTGCGTTTTTTGATAGTAAGATTTTCCAATAATGTTTTTTCTAATTTATTCGCTCTAAATAATTGTTCTTCCAAAGCAATAACATCCTTGCTTGATTGTGTAAGCATCTTGATACTCTTATCATACATAGTATCCAATATTTTATAGAGAATATAGTAGGGAGAAATTTTAAACTCTTCATCTGATTCTCTCGTTTTAAGCTCTTCTCAATATTCATCGATGATAGATGTGATATGGTTGGTATCAAATCTCGTCATCGTAACGATGATATTTTTGCCCAAGATAACACTAAATTCATTCAAAAAATATTTTCTGATTTCTGCATCATATTTCGGAAAGTTGACCACGATAAACATATAATCTTCATAGACATCGATTTTTTCTTGGTTGGTAAGTTCAAGAAGATCTTCTTCAATCAATTCATGAAAATCATATTTTTCAACGAGTTCGCTGATTTCCTCTTTTTGCGGTTCAAACAAATGTATCCAATCGACATTGCCGAAATGTAAAATAGTTTTCATACGAGATGACTAAACGAATAAACGATCAAACAAAAAAATGTTCAATCTTAAGATAATAGTCAGATAAGCTCTTCAGAAAGTCCATGATTGGCTATATATCAGTTAGTTGCTTCTCTCATTTTGGTAAGTTCTTCACCAAATCGTTCAGGAACTACGAAATTTTTTGCATCTCTTTTGGATTTAAATTCTACCTCAGCAGTTTTTAATCATTGGAGATTTTTATAGATATCAAGCTCTATAATAAATCATTCGTACGGTATTTCATAACGAGTTTTTTCCAAAAAATGATTTTCTACCTGAAATCGATATTGATCAAATTCATCCTTACTGATATCTACTTCTATTTCCTCTCTAACGAGTCCATATCATTTTTTTCTCGTAACTTTATATTTGTCTCAGATGTGTCTTACTCTGATACTTTTTCCTGTGCTTGGATCGTTAAAATATCATTGGATAATTTCCTGATGAGGAAATTGTTCGATATCCATAGGTATCGTCTTTATCAAAAATTTTCTTTCGATTTCAAGTGCCATGCTGTATTACTAAATAATTAAAATATAACTAACAACTAAAAACTAATAACTAATAACTAACAACTAATAACTAACAACTAATAACTAACAACTAATAACTAACAACCGTTGTTCACTGTTAGTTGTTCATTAATAGTTGATTTTTATTGTTTTGAAGCTAATCTTTCATGCAATTTTTTATGTTTTTTATATGAGAGAAGATAATGCATTTTGAGGGTAAATGCTATGAGAAAGAGTATCCATCCAAGCGTTGCAAAGACAGAGATATTTCTATATTGCTTTTGTTCAGTATTCATTTCACCAACAACATCTTCAGTTGTTCCCAAAAGTTTTGGATCTAGATTTGAGAGATCACATCAGACTTTTTGGATAATAGATTTAATATCTTTTTGATGGGTAATTTCAGAAGTTGTATAAAGATTTGCCAATAATGTACATTCATCTACTGATGCAGAAATTTTTTCCGCTTGCTGTGCTATCATTCTAAACATCATAGGAGTAATGGGTGTACTGAGCACCATACCCGTAGCAGATTGAAAACTATATTTGCTTTCTGTTGTATTTGCTCATCCGTATGATTGCTGGTCAGTAATCAAAATTTTGAGATCCATTGCTTCGTCGATAGGGATTCGTTTCCCTGGAGAAAACGTCAGATAATTTCCATTCCATTTCAAATTGTCAGATCCATAGAAATATTGTTCTCCATCAAAATTTATAATCACACTATTTTTATCTACTCATTTTCCGATATCTTTGATATCAAAGATGAAATACTGATCCAGAGCTATTTCTTGTTGAGTATCTTTGGGATAGATAAGATTGATGCTTGGTGGTATGATATCAGGTTCGCATTCAGGAACTTGTTCAAAATTCAGATCAAAAGATCATTCCAATGGGAGTATCTTATTGCCAGCAACTGCTTGAGAACCAGTACCTATTACCATTGTTTCATTGCCTACGGTATTGCTTTTGAAGAAAAGTTGGAAAAATTTTTTCGTCTCCGTAGTGGATCAGAAGGTTGGATTTTCCACTTCCAATATAATTTTGTTATATTCTATTTTTGAGCTTGATATGCTAGTATCTGCTGTAGGTAAGATACGAAGTATTTCCAAGGTTTCAGGATTGTAATAGAGTACAAGCGTAAATTTCGTAATTTTTTGTCCTTGCGGAGAAAAGAAGATATCAGCAGAATTGGTACATCCGGCATGAAGTTTGTCCGTAGGTTCAAATCTTACGTCAGAATATAACGGTTGTAATGTGACTTTTGCTCATCGCACGAAACCAATCGATATGAATGCAGCAAGAAAACATAAACTCACTATTCTTTTTGTTTTTGTCATCAGCTAAGCTAATGGAATAAAATGTGCATTCATACCGAACTGTTTTCGAAAACTGTAATCATTTCATGCTTACAGATTCTCAAATCGTCGGTATAAATCAATCATCCAAAAAAACTACGTTTCACTGATTTTTTTGGCGGTTGATTATATTATACAAACCACCATGAAAATATCAACTAAAAATATCATTGATTTTCTGACTGTTTTTCATACCTTATAAATTGATTACTACCGTTTTTATTTCTTCTATTTTGTATGACAACCGACCTAAAAAATTTTGAGCAGACCCGCAAGACAACTATAGCAACTACCATAAGAAGCGGATTATGGCTTGGTGTAGAAGAACTTGGACGCGCAGTAGCTGGGTCTCAAAAATCAGCTGCTCCATGAAAAAATTTTGCAAAAAATCAAATTTCTCCAGACCTCGATAAATATGAATCTTGAAAAATAGAGAAACATAAGAAAAATTAAAATTAAGGGATTAAGGATTAAGAGATTAAGGATTAATTTCATTTTTCCATTCCCCTCATTTGAGGACAAGTCCATTTTTCCTTTTTAATCTTTTATTAAAAGCATTATGGAACAAATTATACAATCGATTCTTCAGCATGAAGTGCATTTTCATTTTGCCAATAGCTGATGACCTGGTGGACAAAATGTGAATAAGAGAAAGACCAAGGCAGAATTATATTTTAACGTCCAAGATTCTCAATATCTCACACCAGAACAAAAAGAGAGAATAATCGCTGCTGCAGGAAATAAAATTCATCATGAAGAAAAGATTTTGATTATGACGTGTCAGGAAGAGAGACTCCAAGAAGCAAATAAAAAAAAAGTTATCAATCATTTTAGACAGTTGCTGATGGAGGCGCTTATTAAACCTATAGAAAGAATTCCAATGAATATACCAGAAAAAGAGCTCGAAGCACGTATTATGGAAAAAAAATATGTAAGTAAAAACAAGAATCTGAGAAAGAAACCGTCGTTAGACGATTAGACTATTAGAAGCTTAGGGACTTAGATATTTAGACTATTAAAAAATTTCTACAATAAAAAAATCCGCGATGAAAAACAAAGCGGATATTAGGGAAATGGTTTTGTGTTGAAAAACAGTTCGTTCATAAATTTCTTGACCTCTTCAATCATTTTGTCTTCACAATCTTTTTGTTCTTGTATAAGTTTTTGACGATAATCTTCATGAATGAGGATGGCTTTATGAAGAGAGTTTTTTGTGAATTTGAGCACTCCTGCTTCGTTTCTACAAACATACACAGGGGTTTTTGAGCCCGCGATACAAAGTTCTGTCACCATTGAATTATTTTTTCCTGCTGCATAACTTTTGTGCGGGACAGGTCCAATAAATATGGCCTCAATTTTTTTGCCGTTATTGTTGGCAAAGCTAAATCTGTTTTTCAGACCATGCTCTTTGTCCACAAACCAGCATTTACACCCATAATTTCCATACATCTGATTGAAGACCTCATAGACGACTTCTTTGGGAATATTGAGTGCCCCTACGATTATAAATATCTTTTTCATTGGGGTATATTTTAGTTTTTTATTATGTTTCTGTAAAACACAATATCTATTTAAAATAAGAAGTCAAGGCATATATATCTTGATAAAAAGAATCAAGTAATTAGTATGATTTTCATAACAGTAAAAAGGTATTTTTTTTATTATATCCACAACATATGATTGAAACATACAAGCAGCATTTCGGGCGTATATTGAGCGAACATATGGATCTCCCTCTAGAAGATATTTTGACCATGATAGAAATCCCGCCAGAAAATATTCCTGGTGATTTAGCGTTTCCCTGTTTTGGTCTAGCTAAGCAAGTAAAGGTAAACCCCAACATGATAGCAAAACAATTCGCAGAGAAATTCAGTGATCCTTCTTTTTCAAAATTTGAAGCAATCTGAGGCTACATCAACGCTCACATCAATAAAGCAGACTTCATAAAAAACTTTTTTTCTTCCAAAATTGAAAATTGACTTGTCCTCGAATGAGGGAAATTGAAAATTGAAAATTCAAAATCGAAGATTTTGATCGAGTATATGAGCGCAAATCCAAATAAACCGCTTCATATCTGACAAGCGAGAAATGTTTGTATAGGTGATAGTATTAGGAGAATATATGAATATCTTGGGTATACGCCTACAACTTGTGATTATGGAGATGATAGTGGGGTAAATATCTGATACAATATCGTTGGGCACTTATACTATGATATCCCCGTGACGACTGACAAAAAATTTGATCACTATTGTGGAGAGATTTATGAACAGATGAGAAAGATGGATGAAGATCCCGTGTTTATGAAGAGACTCACAGAGACATTAATAAAAATAGAAGAAGATTCAGATCCAGAAATAAATACACTTCATCAGAAATATACTCAGGATTGTACTCATGGACAAATGGAAAGTTGTCGGAGAATGGGTGCATACTTCGACCTTGTTGCCTGGGAAACACATATTTTGCATTTGAAATTTTTTGCAAGTGCGATGGATATCTTGAAAGAAAAATGATTCGTGAAATATGCTGACGAAGGTGATGCAAAATGATGCCGAATCCTTGATCTTTCTAGTTTACCAGAATATGCAAAAGAAGAAAAACAATATCAAATTATGATAAAGTCGGATGGATTAGCAACTTATGTCGCCAAAGATATCGCTCTCGCGATGCGGAAACTTGGCTATATGGATAAAGACTTCTGATATGAACAATCACGAGAAGATCCAAGAGGTGTGAGGATTTATACAACAAGCACAGATACTAGTAAAGGAAACAAACATGGTTTCTGACATTACGATGAAGCAGTAACGGTTATTGACTACAGACAAATACCTATGCAAAATATTGTGGCTTCTGCACTTAAATTACTCGGTCATGTTCATGGAGAAAAAAAATATTTACCGCTGGGATATGGTATAGTATTTCTTACCCCACAAACATTACTCAATATGAAATTCAATCTTAGCGAAGAAGAAAAACTCGAAAAGAGATTACCATTTGCGAGTAGAAAATGATGGACGGTAACGATTGATGATATGCTGAAAATGCTGCATGATAAAGCATATCGAGAGACCAAAGAAAGAAATCCAGAACAAGATGATATTCGATTAGACAGGGTCGCAGAAGCGATGGCAATTTCCGCGCTCAGATTCTTTTTGATTAGATGAGATATCACCAAAGATATTGTATTTGATCTCGATGAGGCGATGGATATGAAAGGGGAGACTTGAGCATATGTGCTTTACACAGGTGCGAGAATGCAAAGTGTTATAGATAGTGCAGGAAAATTTTCTCTTGCCGATGTAGACTTTACCTTGCTTTGAACTGATGAAGAATTTTCTTTGATCAAAAAGATCAGTGCATTCAAGGAAACTGTCCTTCAAGCCAAAGAGCATTTAGCACCGCATTATATAGCAAAATATTGTTTTGATTTAGCACAATTAGTAAATAGTTATTACGCACATACCAAGATTCTCGTGGATGATGAAGCATTAAAACTTGCTAGAATTGGGTTATTGGAAAAAGTATTATGAATATTGAAAGAAGCAATGAATTTGATCGGAATGGTATTTGTAGAGAGAATGTAAAAATAAATTTAAAATTTAGAATTTAAAATTTAGAATTACCAATTACCAATAACTAATAGAGAAATTATTTTTTCTTCTTCTTAATTTTCTTTGTCTCTGGGAAAATGATATTTGCTAGCATAGATGCTACGTCTACAATGGCTCATTCTCAGGGTTGCATATGCATAGCTATGCCTGGATTGGTGTTTACTTCTATGATGACATAAGTATTTTTATTGTGTGCTTTACTGATATCTTTGCACATAAAATCTATTCAGATATAGGGCAATCATCTAAAAGCATCAAGTGCTTTCTCAGCTATTTTGAGGAGAGAAGGATGTATTTTATCGGTATAATTTATCGCGACACCTCATTTTGCTACATTGGAATTGCTGCGTACATATATTTTTTCTCAGGTGGCAGGGATAGTATCTGCGGTCATATTCATTTTTTTCAAAAATAGATCATCTATCAGTATCGGACATAAGCAATTCATACGTGGATGTGCTCTGAGATATGTCTCTTGGTCAGCCAAAAATTTGATAGTATGTTTTCCATCGCCTATCACATATGCAGGTTCTCTCTGTAAAATCGCATATTCTCCTTGTTTGGTATAAAATATTCTATATTCATTTCCATCAAATTGTTCTTCTACGACAAAGGCAGCATTCCCAATCTCTTTATATAGGTCTTTAAGTAATTGTTCCAGTTCTTGTAGAGATGTTATGTTCATATATACATCATCACCATGGGATCATCGATTTGGTTTGATGACTATAGGAAAACGAAGTTCTTCTCTGACATATGATACTATTTCATCTCTATTTTTGATATCGAATACGTTTCCCGCAGGGGTTTGTAATCCATTGTCTTGCAAGATTTTTTTTGTCAAAAATTTATCAGACGTCAACTGTGCTTGCACATATGGTACGACGGAACTAAATCTATCTAAGAGATATTCACGATGCTTTTTATATTCAGCTCCAAAAAGTTCTATAGATAAATCTATAGGATAGATATCGACTCCACGATTGATTAATTCCACTATAAGGAGTCTTTGATTAGTGTGTAGTTTGGCAAGTATTTCTGCTGAAATCATGGATAATGTATGATAAAAAGAAATATTTTATTGTTTCAAACAATATATAAAAGAAAAATAAAGTCAAGTAAATAAAAAAACCACCACATATGATAAAATCGCTCCATGTTGAAAATTAGGATAAATTAGACAAAAATACGGCTTATTACCTACTAAATGTAATTTAAACATTTTCTCTTGATTTTTGTAGGAAACTGTTTATTATACAATTACCAGAGATAAAAAAACATTCTAAGTTATTATTTTTTTAGCCACTACTTATTGTAATATAAAGAATATTAATACAAGAATATTTTTTTACTGAGTACTTACTGTAAAATATACAATTATTTATCCTTTAATCTATACAGATGGAGAGAAACTCACTTAGTGCAAGGTATGAAGCGGATGCTTCAAAAGTAGAAACAAGATGAGCGTATGGAGGAAGTGCCCTTCGCATACAGATTCATTTTGGAACACAAAGAATCATGAGATGTATGGGGGAAAGTGTTGAGTGATGAAGTGGAGAAGATTCATATGCGGCACCTCCTAAAAGATACAAATCATCTCCTCAAAGATATAGATCATCTCCTCAAAGATACAGGTCATCAGAGGATGTTGGTACATCATGAGAAGATTAGGATATAATTGATTTTTTTATCTATCTTATGTTTTTATAATTTTTTTTAATAAATTTACTTATTTGAATTTAATTAAACAATATCTTTACAAATGCTAGGAAAAGATTATATACATGGCAATGTTTTATGACCAAATTTATTGTAGTATGTATAAAAAGATATTGATTATTAATCCACCCAACATACCATTCACAGAAAAGAGTATATTGATAGAACCAATAGATATACTTACCCTTTCCTCATATCTACAAACATTATGATATGATGTATCATTTCTAGATATGGATGCAGAACATATTTTGCCCAAAGAGATTCTTTCTCACCTAAAACATATACAACCAGATGTTATTATATTACCATTTGATTATCATATCCCGTTACATCAGGATAAGGCGATAGACTATATCATTGCTATTTGTAAAATAACAAAAAAGTTATGAATAAAAACTATTGTTGGAGGAAAAATAGCAACGTATAAGCCTGCTGCTTTTTTATTTCCCAACACTTCGATAGATATAGCCATATCATATGAAATGGAACTTCCCTTGTCTCATCTTCTAGCCACAAAGAAGTGGAATCATACCGCACTCAGTCAGATTGAAAATATCAGTTTTCTTTATCGCAACAAAATAATCTCTACGTCGTGTACCAGACAAAAAATAGATATAGCTACGTTACCCATAGCTGATCGTGCTTTATGCAATCTTAAAAAATATATAGACGTAAGATCAATACTTTCTTCTCGTGGTTGTGTTATGAAATGTAGCTATTGTCATGTGCCCAATTTTCGAGCATCATGGAGAGGGCGTAGTCCTGAAATCATCATCCAAGAAATACAATCACTTATCAAAAATTTTGGAACAGAAAAAATTATGTTTTTAGATGATAATTTCGGTGCAGATAGACAGAGGATGGAAAAGATCGCAGACTTGATTGTACAAAATAATATAAAATGCAAATTCTGATTTCTCGCAACTATCCATAGCTTTGATGAAAAACTTTTCAAAAAACTTTATAAGGCAGGATGTAGACGAGTACATTATGGGATAGAAACCGGTGATGAGCAATTATCTCAAAGTATACAAAAAAATCTTTCCAATGCACATATCAAAGAGGTTATTGCCAAGACCAAAAAAATAGGATTTCGTATTAGAAGTAGCTGGATTGTGGATCTCCCAGGAAGTACCTCTTCAAGCATTGATAAAACAATGCAACTTATTCTAGATACAAAAACCGATGAGATTAGATTACATTTTCTTACATTGAGGCTTGGTAGTAAGATATATACTGACTTTTACGACCCAAAGAAAAAACTTCCTTCGCAATATATTCACAACAACATAATCCATAATTCGCTTCATACGGTAGCTGATTCGTATATCTATCAGAAAATATCTACGCTAATTACCACACTCCAAAAGGACAAATACATTGCTATACAAAATAGCAAAGACAATAAAAAACTTCATACCCTATCACAACATCAGAAGGTGAAAGTTATCTCATTTTGTCCTCTAAGATACTGATTATGTCGATAAAGAAAAACATTATTTATGGGGTCACAGGGACTATCGCAAGCGGTAAAACTTTTTTGTGTACTCAGCTCGCTCTCATAGCACAACAAGAAAAAATTTCTCTTCATATCATAGACGTAGATGAGATAAGAAGATATATTTTACACACATCATCAGAAAAAAAGCATATCCACATTAGAAATATATTAGCAGAACATAACGTTTCAAGCAAAAATATTTTTGAAAAAGAGGAGTGCATGAAAATATTTCAACGCTATGTAAATCCAGAGATTAAAGCCATGATTCAACAACAACTTGAACATCTTGATGGTATCGTATTATTAGAACGAGCAATGTTATTTCCTGATCACCTACAAGATCTTGTAGATGATTTGCTCTTTGTTTCGTGTTCTTCTGAGGTACAAAAAGAAAGGTTAAAAAATAGTGATATATGAACAACAGAAATTGAAAAGAGGATATACTATCAAAATCAACAAAAGATTTATCCTACCCAAGAAGATATTCAGCAAAAAAAATGGATAGTATTTGATACATCACATGCTCCTTCCTATGAGGAATATTCTCTGCTTTTTAAAAAGATAAATAATGGATATGCGTAAAAAGAATGGCTATGATTTTTGTTTATTTTCCATACCACCTGACGGTAAAAGAGTCATATGGGAGATTACCAATACTTGTAATTATGCTTGTTCTTATTGTATTTTTAGCTCTGGTGCACAAAAACATACGGATGAACTTACTACTCAAGAAGTCATTCGCACCCTCAAAGAATTCAAAAAATCATGAATCACTGATCTCAAAATTACGTGAGGAGAACCTTTTATTAGAAATGATATGATCGATATTCTTATCTATGCTGCGCAGCAGTGATTTACCATAGATATATCTACAAATGCTTCATTAATCACGGACGAAATAGCAGAAAAATTAAGTAAAATACACCTCAAATATATTCATGTAAGTCTAGATTCACACAAAGAAAGTGTTCAATCGTTAGTAAGAGGAACATGAAGCTTTGCTCGTACGTGTGCATGAATACGCAACCTTGTACATCATGGAATCTATACAAGAATAGGTACACTTATTTTCCAAAAAAACGAAAAAGAAATACACGCAATGATAAAATTTCTTATCAAACTCAATGTTGCTGAGGTTATATTTTCCCTTATGGAACCTGTAGGTAGGATGATGGGAAACAACAAAATCATTGCTACGAGAAAAATATCATCGCTTATCCAAGCGATACAGTCTTATCAAAAAACATATCAAAAAAAGATAAAAATCTGATATGCATTCACGCCAGAAAACAATCCATTGCACACAAATAAAACTTCACAGACGGCTCCTCATCTTTGTCCTGGAGCAGATAAGTTTTATTATATCAACAACAAAGGACAGGTTTCTCCTTGTACATGGATCGTCCAATTTTTGAAAGAATTTCAAAGTACAGAGACATTGAAAACACAGAGTTTCCAAAAAATAACTACTCAATGATCCGCTATCAAAAAATTTCGTGAGTTAATTACTACATTAGCTACCTATGGACTTACGTGATGTCCCAAATCCTTTCTTTCAACATTCAAAGAATGTGCAACGATTCAAGAGCTTTTTAGTGGTGATTTTGAAAAAAATATTACCAAAAATGGCAGATATGGGAATTACTCTTCTCTCTATGCATTCGCGACAGAAAATATCTCTTGATATTACCCTTTGTGTGATTTCAAAGACAAACATATATTAAGTGTAGGCAGCTCGTGAGATCATGCGATAAATGCATTATGTTTGTGAGCCAAACATGTAGACTGTTTTGATATAAATCTGCTTTCCAAATTTTTTATAGATCTCAAATGTACTGCACTTGTACATATGGACTTTCCTACCTTCAAGGATTTCTTTTTTAGGAATACTAAATACACTTTTTCCAAAAAAATATATGATAAAATTGCTCCCTATCTACAAACATCTAGCAGATATTTTTTTGATGAACTCTATCGCTATTATACAACATGACAACATATCAGAGAAAGCATTCTCTTCAATAACCTCTATGATACCAAAGAAGCTAAGATAAAAAATAATATATATATAAAAAATAATTCACATTATCTCGAAGCAAAAAAAGCAATTAAAAAAAATCAGATATATTTCATGCATTCGTCTTTACAGGATATATGCCAAAACAACATTTTAGCGGAAAAAAAATATGACGCTATGCTATTATCCAATATTTCCGACTATAGCAAAAATATGTTTCCCGATAGACAATATCTTCAAACATTCAAAACTGAGATCATTGATTATCTGCTCCAACATACCGCTAAACGTGGACTTCTCATGATAGGATATGTCTATGAGAGTAATCCTAAAACATATAGATCATTCATCGACAATCCAGATTTGAGAAAAAAGATATTTTCCTACAAAGGATACAAAGAAGTTGAAATTCCATCGGTGTTAGGTCCAAATCAGAAAGATATATTTATATATGTAAAAAAGAACCATGAAAAGTAAAAACTTAATGGCCAATTCTTCCTCATATTTTGAGCAGAATGCTATGTATGAAATATTTAGCAGAGCAGAAGATTTTCCTGGAAAGATTTTTACGTATCTCAAAAAAGAAGTAAAGAAAAAACAGGTTTTGGATGTCTGATGTGGGACAGGAAAATATGCGAACATTTTAGCTTCTTATGCAAAATGTATCACCTGAATAGATGCTTCCCAAGATCAAATCCGTCTTGCTCAAGCAAAAAATAGGGAACAAAAAAATACCAAATTTTATCAAGAGGATGCAAGAAATATCTCATTAAAAGAAAATAGTATAGATGTGATTATATGATGTTGGTTTTTGCCCACGATAGGTGATATCAACATACAAACAGGCGTGATCAAAAAATTACAAAAAATATTGAAACCATGAGGAAAAATATTGCTCATAGAAAATGATGTTTCAGGAGAATTTGAACTGATAAGAGAAAAAAATAAATTAAAAATAAATCCTACACTTCAATATAATAATCGACTTCTTTCTCAGTGATTTAGTGTTGTAAAAAAAATAAAAACATATTTTCTTTTTGATGCTATTGCTCAAGCGAAAGAAGTATTTACCGCTATTTGGGGCCCTCAAAAGGGGAGCAATGTTCGTTCCAAAAAAATAGCTCATGATGTGCTTATTTTTGAACGAAAAAAGAAGTAGGTATCTGGGATTTTTTTTGAAAAAGATTGTGGATAGAGGATGAGAAATAAATGTTTTTTTAAGCTTGAAATTTATACGCTTTTACTATATAGTCTGTCTATCGCTAGCAGGCTTTTTTTTGTATATTACATAAAAATTAGCCATCGAAAATATTTATTATATATCTGATGTTCAATATGAAGAAGCCACTATTATTCATGGGTATTTCATTCGTCATTCTTTTTTGAATGTATGCCTCAGCTCAGGAAAATATTTCAACGCCACCAGCAAGATATGTGGCTGATGAGGTTATCGTAAAATTCAAACCAAATCAGATTGATTTGAAAAAAAATAGCGGAAACAAATCTCTGCAGAGTTTTGCTACTCGTGAAGCATTGACTACAGAAAACATTATCAGTACACAAAATATTTCTGTCATGAAAATCAATGATGGTCAGACGGTCGATGAAGTAATTCAAAATTTAAAAAACGATCCGACCGTAGAATATGTTCAGCCAAATTTTATTTATACAACACAGATGGCTGATCCAGACGATACCTTTTTTTCTACACTTCAGCGATGATTGAAAAATATTGGTCAGACGATGGGAAGTATTGTAGGAGTGAGTTGAGCAGATATTCAATGGAACGATGCTATGGATATTTGGTCTGGTGATAGCAATGCAAATACAACAGGAACATTAGTTGCTATCGTTGATGATGGGTTACGATACAATCATCCTGATATTAATGAACAATTACGAGATGGTACTAATTGTCTCAGTGATAATGGAACAACTCTAGGAAATTGTCTCTATGGATATGATTTCGTCAATACAGATACCAGTCCACTTCCTTATGGTGATGATACGCATGGGACTCACGTTGCAGGGATTATCTGAGCAAAGATAAATCTACTCGGAGTAGTGGGTGTCAATCCTGGAGTAAAAATGATGGCAGTAAAAGCAGGACAAAATGGCATGTTATCAACCGACGATATCGTGGAATCAATCAATTTCGCAAAATATAATGGAGCAAAAATAATCAATGCAAGTCGATGAGATGCCAACACAACATGTGAGAGTGTCTATGATCAGGCAATATATGAAGCAATCAAATCCTTCTCATGATTGTTTATCACTGCTGCAGGAAATAGTACAAAAGAACATCTCAGTGGGCGATTTGGTATCCCTGCTGATTACAACACCAACACGAGTTGTCGAAGTGGAATGGATCATATTATTACCGTTGCTGCATCTACAAATGCTGATACTTTAGCTTCGTTTTCAGATTATGGGAATACGGTAGATATCGCTGCTCCAGGATGGTATATTGCAAGTACTGTTGAGGCAGATAGTTACGCATATATGAATGGTACTTCTATGGCTACGCCATTCGTAGTAGGTGTTGCTTCGCTTGCGCGAAGTATGAGACCAGAACTTAGTTACTTAGATATCAAACATGCCATTGTAGATCACGCAGAATATGTAGCATGATTTAGCGGAGTGGTAAAAAATGGCAAAAGACTCAATGCATATACAACATTATTGTCTTTGGATAATTTTGTTCCGACAGCTACTATAGTATATTCATCTACATGATGGATAAGTGGAAATATACTTGCTACTATTACATGATTCAGTGAAGCTATAACATGACTAAATACAGGTAATCATTTATTTACATGAAATGGAAAATTTACATTTACTTTTGTTGATATGGCAGGCAATACCTGATCTGCAGCTGCTACGGTGACATGGATAGATGCCGCTATTCCGACCATAATAATTTCTTCACATACAAATAATCAGCAAATCACGGGTTCATCAATTACATTGACGTGATATATGCGTGATGTTGTCTCTATAAGTTGAGTATATATTAATGGTTTCTATTTTAGTGGATTGGTAGGAGATGTGTCGGATTATATTTGTACATGAGAAAATTGAAGTTGATGAGGTTGATGATGAGCTTGAGGAAATTCTCGGATATTTTGATCTGATTATGGATATAGAAGTACTATAGCATGAACATGTAATGAATGAATGATAAACTGATGGATACAGTGAGATCGATCAAGGACTATGTGATTGAGTTGAGGAAGCAATAGTATAGCAATCACAGGATATGATAAAGTGGGAAATATGACTACTACAGGTATTACTATTATCAGAATTGCCTATCCAAGCAGTATTGCTGCTACTACATTATCTACTACTTCTGCGAACATATCATTTACTACTGATGTGTCAGCAACAGGATATATAGTATATGGAACTGGTAATTTATTATATATGCAATCAACATCATTCGCTACAAGTCATACTTCGCAACTAAGTTGACTGGTAGCAAACACCACATATTATTACAGAGTCTATGCAGTAAATAATTGATATACATGAAGTTATTCTTCGACAGGATCATTTTCTACCTTATATGATACATCAACCATAACGTGAACAACGATTATTTCTTGAGAAGTAAAAATCTGATTGAGTACGGGTGTTATATTCACCACTACAGGAACGTTGATTGTTGGTACAGGTAATTATATCCAATTAGACTTAAGCTGATTTAGTATTCAGACATCTTGATGAACTTGGGATGGAATATTGACACCTCCCGTTTCCTGAACAAATCCTTTACTTGGAGTGTGATGATTGCCAGCAACTTCTACAAATAATGGATCTACTACAACAACAAGAACGGGTTTGTTGACTATACAAGTATGATCTACTACAGATTCTTTGATAGCAAGTTGAGGATATTTTACCATAAATTTCGTAGTACCCACATGAACGAGTGGAAGTCGATTGAAAATTTATAGATCAGAAAACAATAGTACATGGACAGGAAATACGCCACAAACAGGGTGTACATTAGACGCTAATAAAATATGTCGTTTTACCACTGATCACTTATCATATTTCACTACCGTAACAGAAACCACAAGCAATAATCCTCCATGATGATGAGGTGGTTGAGGTGGATGAGGATGAGGGTTATCTGTCATATGCACCAGCGCTGATTTATTCTGTACTACTAGCGGATATGTGTTAAAAACCTGAGCGAACTGTCAAGGAGGCAATCTCTGAAAAGCTTGTTCACTAACAGGAAATGGAATTACTTTATTAGAAAATAATTCACAAGGAAGTGTTATTTGATCCCCCTTCTCGACCGAATTAAATACTGCGTATCTCTATGCATTCCAGATTGGAATCACTACCATCCCTTCTATTTTAGACGCGAATATGAACGGCACATTAATCAGGAAACATCTCGCAAAAATGATTAGTAATTTCGCCATCAAAGAATTAAAAATATCACCAAATACCTGAATGGTTTGTACATTCAGCGATATGCAAGCAGAAGATACAGAGATGAAATTATATGCTAATTTAGCATGCCAACTAGGTTTGATGTGACTCGATACTGAGGGTAATCCTACCTCCACATTCAATCCAAACACTGAAGTCACGAGAGCACAATTCGGTACGGTTTTATCCAGGGCTTTGCGAGGCGATCAATATAATGGAGGAGAACCATATTATATTTTCCATCTCGATGCCCTCCAAAAAGCAGAAATTATGAAACAAATAGATACACCAGAAAATGAAGAATTGAGATGATGGGTAATGTTAATGTTGATGAGAAGCGTGGAATAACTTTAGAACTTAGAAATACACTTCATTACGTCATTCCGGCGCCAAGTTTTGAAGCCGGAATCCATACAAAGTAAGATGGATTCCCTTTTTCAAGGGAATGACGTACCCATGAGAGAATATTGGGATGACGCTAAAACGGTTTAGAAATTATTTAGCTATATAAAATATCATGGAAAACTATGTCATTTTAGTTGACGAATTAGATAATAAAATAGGACAAGAAGAAAAAATGAAAGCACATGAATTATGACTCTTGCATAGAGCTTTCTCTGTATTGGTTTTTAATTCCGCATGAAAATTATTGCTTCAACAAAGAGCAATGGAAAAATATCATTGTTGATGATTACGGACAAATTCAGTTTGTAGCCATCCAAGACCAGGAGAAGATTATGAAACATGAGTTCATGCAAGATTACTCCAAGAATTCGGTTTTGATTGTCCCGTTGAATACAAGTTTCAGATGACTTACAAAGCAACTTTTGATAATGGATTGACGGAACATGAAATAGATAAAATATATATCTGAACATATGATGGAGAAGTGTTTCCCAATCCAGACGAAATCATGGACTACAGACGGATAGAGATTCCAGAACTACAAAAAGATATGTCAGAAAATCCGCAAAAATATACTGAACGATTCAAACTGATTATATCAAAATTATAACTGATAAAAAATTGGAGATAAAAAAATCCCTTGCGTTAAAAAGATCAAGGAAAATTTATATATAATAAAAAAAGCCCGGAAAACCGAGCTTGATATATTATACTTTCTAGTGTAATAATTTTCCGCTAATATTTGGTGTAAAATAAACATTAGCACTACCTTCTCTTGAAAAAACTGTTTTGGAAGTATCTAATGGTGTTGTTTCTCCAAAATACATATTTTTTATTGCTCCTTTATCAATCTGTGTTTTAATATGAATCTCATTTAAATTTTTCATTCCTATGGTGTCTTTTAATGCTACCACCTTTTCTTTGTCGTTGAAAAAAGAATCAATTGTTTCTTTTATTGGGGCTCGTTCTTCTTTTTTTTTATATGTCCAAAATGCAGACATTAAGATACTTCCGAATCCTGTAAGTATCTCGAAAGATATAAAATAATGATACGTTTTCATAATGTTTTTGTTTTTAATTATTTATTAAAAATATACATAATTATATCAAGATGTCAATAGATAGTTTTATAGATTCTATTTCAAATCCACACAGTATTTTTTCAATTGTCTTTATAAGCGGATTTAGTATAAGGTATATGTTTTACCTCCTTATTAGTACAAATGAAATTACGTGAAGAATGGGAACAACGTGGTATTATCAACCAGTTCTCCAATGAAAAGGTATTTGATCTTTTGAATCAGTGAGGGCAAAAATTTTATATCTGATTTGATCCTTCTGCAGATTCTCTTCAACTCGGGAATATGTTTTCCGTGATGGCTGCTATTCATCTCATGAGATATGGAAATAAATGTTATTTTCTCGTAGGATGAGCAACAGGGATGATAGGAGATCCAAGTTTGAAAGATGCGGAAAGGACATTTCTTTCAGAAGAAACATTAAGACACAACGAGCAATGTATCTATAATCAGCTCAAAAATTTTCTCGAAAATATCAAAAAAAATTACGACATAAAATTCGATTATGAGATGGTCGATAATTATGATTTTTATAAAGATATGAGTTATCTCAAATTTCTTGGAGAAGTAGGAAAGTATATCACCGTCAATACCATGATAGCCAAAGAATCCGTAAAAAAAAGAATAGAAGATCCTGACAAGAGTATTACCTATGCAGAATTCAGTTATATGTTGATTCAATGATATGATTTCGTTCATTTATTTCAAAATAATGGCGTAAATATCCAGCTTGGATGATCAGATCAACGAGGTAATGTCATGACAGGAATGGAAATCATCAGAAAAAAATTAGACAAAGAAGCATTTTGTTTGACGATACCTTTGGTTACTGATGCTTCTGGCAAGAAATTTTGAAAGTCTGAGTGAAACGCCATTCGAGTAGATCAGAAGAAAAATAGTCCGTATTTTGTATATCAATTTTTCATGAACATAGAAGATAGTTTAGTAGCAAAATTACTCAAAGTATTCTCTCTTAAGACATTAGATGAAATAGACATGATAGTGAAAAAGCATAATGAAAAGCCAGAACTTCGTTATGGACAGCAAGAATTGGCAAGATGGGTAGTAGAAGTGCTTTTTGGTAAAGACGCCGTACAACAGGCAGAAAATATCTCCAAAGTGTTATTTTGAGGAGAAGATATTATGCAAACAATTCAGTCATTCAGTAAAGATGATATAGATGCACTAGCTACCGAAACAGGGAGTATTACCGTAGATAAAAATTCAGAATTAAAAATATTGGATCTCTTCACTCAATCCGGATTGACAAGTTCAAATGGAGAAGCCAAAAAAATGATAACATCAGGGTCACTTTTTGTCAATGAAGTGAAAGTAGAAGACCCACAAATGATAATTACAGAAGACGCGTTCATACATGGGATATTGTTGTTGAGAAAAGGAAAAAAACAATTTAAACTTATTAGACTATTAGATAATTAGACTATTAGACGTTTAGTCCTAAGTCTCTAAGTTCACACCGTTCCAGTGTCATTCCGGTGTTACGGTTTGCAACCGGAATCCATTACTATATAATGTATTAAGTTTTTTAACATAGATTCCGGCTGCAACTTCTTGACGCCGGAATGAGGTATATATGGTGTATATAGATTTTATAATAAAGTAAAATTCTAAGTCCTAAGTCCTAAGTTCTAAGTTCTAAGTTCTAAGTCCATTAGTGTCTATATTTGTCTTGCATTATTAAGCTAAAAAAGTAGAAAATGGCAATCTTTATATTTTTTGTTATTTAAAAATTTTACTTATCTTAATAGGAGCAGATGAAAATTAGTAAAAAAATGATTTTTACCCTAATGTTTATCGTATCGTTGATATTCATATTTTTCGTAGGAAGAAAATTCGATCCAGTAACAGGGGTCAGAAATTTTATCTTTACCTCAAACGGGTTATCACACTTCAGGAAAGGACTCGATGTGTCATGAGGAACCAAACTTGTCTACAAAATCTCATATGATAAATATGAAAAAGTGTATACAGACGCAGTTCAGTTTAGCGCACTCAAAAAAACGATAGAGACTATTATTATGAAAAATATTGATAGCAGAATCTCCAAATTGGGAGTAAGTGATTATAAGGCATATGTTCAGAATATGGACGATCAACATTATATCGTCGTAGAAATCTGAGGTATTGCTGATCTTGATCAGGCGAAAGAACTTATTGGAAAGACACTTGAACTTGAATTCAAACTTCAAAACCCAGATCAACCTACCAAATCAAGTATCGCTGCCAGAAAAAAAATGGCAAATAAAGTATTTGAAGAAGTAAAAAAAGATCCTGAAAATATCGCCAAATTGCTTGAAGGAAGGATGTCAGAAAATATTTATCATTCTATATATACAGGAAATACATTAGATCAATTGCCTGATATCTACCAAAATGATCCTAAATTATTAGACAATGCAAAATTGGGACAGATATATGGACTTATCGAAGGTAATTATACTACTATTTATCAGCAAACAGAAAATGCACTTGTCCAAGGGACAGGAACAGCTTTGGATGGATATACCATGTTTCGTGTTATAGATAGACAACAAGGCAAAGATATGTCATGAAATGCTGCTACAATGTATGTGTTTGAAGATATTTTCGTGCAAGATAGAGAGACTCGAGTGCCAGCTACTGATGGACAAAATATCCTCAATGGTGCGTACTTCAAATTTGCAAATACTTCAACATCAGAAATGGGAGAACCAGTTGTTGCTATCAATCTAGATGATAACGGAAAGGAAGTATTTTGTAATATTACTTCAGCAAATATAGGAAAACCTATGGCTATTTTTGTCGGAGGAAATTTACTTACTGCTCCAAATATCCAAAGCAAAATCTGCGGATGATCAGCACAAATAGATGGTTCATTCACGACAGAATCTGCTAAGGCATTATCCAATGCATTGAACGAATGAACATTGCCTGCACCATTGATTCTTATGCAAGAAGAAAAGATTAGTCCAACATTATGAGACAATGCATTAAGCGGAGCATTACGAGCAGGACTCATCTGATTTATAGCAATAATGATTTTGATCTATGCTATGTATGGGTACAAAAAAATGATCCTTACGGGTATGGTATTGATTTCTTTCTTGACGGTACTTGCAGCATTTATGAAACTAACCGACTATGCATTATCACTCAGTGGAATAGCAGTTATTATCTTATCTATCTGAATGGGTGTTGATGCAAATATCTTGATATATGAAAGACTTAACGAAGAACTTAAGGCAGGAAAAAGTATGTGATGAGCTATAGATAATGCTAAAGATAGAAGCCGACCAGCAATTAGAGATGGTCAGATTAGTACAGGGTTAATCGCCTTTGTTCTTTTCTCTATGGGTACCAATGTCTTCAAATGATTTGGATCTATGTTGATCGTGACAATGTTGCTTACCTTATTCTTCAACGTTCCATTGACCAAAATACTTCTTCATGAATTCTATACTACACCACAAAAATAACTAACAATTAACAAGAATTAAAAAATTAATAATATTATTAAAATTAAAAGATTCGTTAATTAAGAACATCAACAAAATCTTTTAATCTTCTAAATCTTTTAATCTTTTAATAGTTTAGTCTATGAAACAAAAAATCTTTTTAATCATCGGTATTGTGCTCCTCAGTTTTTTCGGAGTCTCTATCTACAACGAATTTATGGCAAATCACACCTACTATCAAGGAATGCTTGCAAATCGAGCAAACTGGAAATTAGTTATCTGGAGTATCATTGCAGTATGTATTCCTATTGTATACATAATAAAATCAAAGGTGTTTTCCGTAAAAAAATTCTTTGTCTATATTATCCCATTGACGCTAATGGTGTTTACCACCGCATTCACTATGGTCAAAGATAGTATTGTATGATGATCAGCAGGATTTATTATTTTGATGGTTAATACATTACTCTTATATTTTCTAGGTATGTATTTTATTCTTGGATTGACTGCATTTGGGACATGGATATCCAAAACATATATCAAATTTAAAGAGACAAGACGACAAGAAATGTTGATTAATTTCTGACTCTGACTCGGAATATTATTGCTCATCATCTATGTATTATCTATGGTACATCTTATTCGAGGAGTTGTTATATGGATACTTTTTCTAGGGCTTGGGTATATGATCAAACGTATGAAAGATGATATGATTCAATATAAAACAATAATAACCGATATAGCTGAAGAATTTAGAGGTGATAACCTCAAAGTTAATCGACGAAAATGGGTAGGTGTTATCTTATTGGCTATTTCACTTATCTACTATCTCTACTGATTTCAATTATCATTCATCCCATATTCAACCGCTTGGGATGCTAATCATGCATATATGTATATTCCAAAAATATTAGCAGAAAATCATGGAGTATTGTGGTGAGATGTATGATGAGTTGCATCATCAGCTCCAGGACTTCGACATGCGTTTATTACTTTCTTCTTTGCACTTATACAGCCTATCAAGAGTCGATTTTGGTTGGCTCCAGATACTATAGCAGTAGCAATGAACTTCCTTAGTGGTATATTTGTTTTGATTTTCTGAACAGGACTTATCAAAGAAGTGTTGACCTATTTCTCTTCAAAAAAAGGTGAAGAAGATGATATGACAACTACTATTGGTCTCTACAGCGGATGGATGATGTTACTCTTCCGACTTACGAGCTGAATGGGTGCATTCTTAGTGTTTGTCGATAACAAAACTGATTTAGGGGTAATGGCATTGACGGTTTTAGCTATGCTTTCTGGATTTGTTTTTCTCAAATATGTTCTCGATAATCGCGAACGTGGAATTACCCTTCATTGGGATTCTTTAAAATACATCATTATTTCAGGAGTAATGTTTGCACGAGCATTGATGGCGAAACAAACAGCATTCATCGATATAGCATTATTCGGATTACTACTTATTGGACTACGGATAGATAGTATCATTGCTATAGGATTGGGTATTATGACCGTAGGATTTATGGGAATTATGCAAATAGCAAATGCAAAAGATATGATGACACCTGCATCAGGAAAATATATTGTTCTTTTGTGACTGATAGTGGTCGTTGTATGAATAGTAAAAATGATGATGAATAAAGATAAAGCACAGGGAAGTTTGTCAGATAAAAAAAGATTGTGAAAATATATTCTTGTCTGGTGAGCTGCATTAGTAGCAACGGTTTTATTATTCAAAGGACCGAACATCCTTATGTATCAAATCAACAATGGTACATTTAGTCCAGTAAATTTTATTAAAAGTACTTTATTAGTACAAAAAGACACACCGAAAATATTGTTAGCAGTAACTGATACGACAGGATTGATTGATCAGACCATAATAGATCAAACAGTTGTAAATACCACTGCGCTTACACCGGAACAATGTAAGCAGACAACATTCACTGCAGAAGAATTAAGTGGTGATTTGAGAAAGGCGATTGCTTGAAATGAAGATGTGTGAAGATATGTCGGATATGGATGGAAAGAAATCACCAAGTGAGGAGGACTCAATCTCGGATATGGATTACTTAGGTTATTTACGCCAAAAAACAATACGTGTTATGGGACCAACAAACAAGCAAAATTACTTTGCAACAATGCACAAGCGATAGAAAGTTTCAATATACCAACACTTACCTCATTGTTTGCGCAAGTACAACCATGAACTGATGCATATAAGTTTTTAAGCTGAGCACTTGCAGCATATAAAGAAAAAGGAAGTGGAACTGTAATCAATCCTGCAGAATTCAGAGATCAGATACTTGCACTTAGAGGATATTATCAAGACCATTCGATGAGGACGGAAGCTGGTAAAATTAGTATTCCATATAGATATCTTATATTGTTTAATGTCACGTTTAATCGATCATTGCAAAACCTTAGTAGTTATTATACAGATATCGGATTTGTATGGATGATAGTATTTATGCTTCTTACACTAGGATTTGTTTATGCGATATTCAATGCAAACCGTTTTAAACAAGATATTAATTTAGTCGTGCTTTCTGGAGTAACTATTATAGGGCGAGCCATTTGGTGGATTATCGGATGAGGTATCGTATGGTATGGAATGGGACTTGTAGTACGGACGGTGATTGCGGTAGCTATGATACTCAGAGATATGTTCCAACATTCTACAGAAGAGAAAGATAAAACTATGCTGTATATTATTCTCTTTTTGTTTGCTATTCGAGGATTGCTCCAATTCGTACTCAACTTTATAAGGATATCTTCCCAGGGATGATGAGGACCATTCATGCGATACAAGATGAATAATTGAAATTCTGTAGAAGTTACTTCAACACTTCAGCAAAAAGAAGTTGTGAAAGCAGGATATGGACGAAAGGACGTTTTTGACCTTCAGTTCCCTCATTATAATAAATTCATCGATTACGTCAAAACCAGAAGTAATACTGATGGCGTACTTATAGCAGGAACATATATGCAATACTTCTTAGACAATCAACGCAATCTCAAAATGGATGGAATGCTTGATCGATTCCGAGAACAGAATAGTGATGGTAATCTCTGTAAATCTTATCAAAGATTACAAAAAAGTAACCTCAAATATCTTGTCATCGATCCAAACATTGGAACCGTTGTGATGGGTGAAGGAAATGAATCACTCTTCAATAGATTCTTTGCTAAGAGAGATCCCGTAACCGGAAAAATACAAGAAAATTGAGCAATTAGTAATCTAGTAAAACTTCGAAAGGCAGGATATATTAGTTTGTTCTCTACAAATAATCTATGAGCAAAATATGCATTCAGTGTAGATGATGCAACGCTTCAAGCAAGATTCGGAATCACCACAGAAGATGAACTTGTCTTTTTGAGAGCTAAACTCGCTATTGCAAGATTCTTCTCAGACTCACAAGACCTTGTTACCTTTATAGGAGAAACATTCACCAATAGAGTGGCTAATGGACAAGCAATAGGTGATATCGCTGATGTCTATGGAAAAACGATTGATGAAGACAAAATATTAATCACTGCACAAAAGGTTCTTGAAAGCCAATGAGCTTCACAAGAATTAAGTGCAACTATCGAAGGATTGTCTCAGGATGAAAGACTCATTCTTATGCAATATCTTGGAGTAATAAACCTTCTCAAATCTAATACTACTCAATATCAAGAATTCCTTAATAATCTTATTGGACAGAGTCTTGGTGGATGATCACAACTTATCGTATTTGAATTAAATTAAAACATTATAAAATTATTAAGATTAAAAAATTCGGTCATTCAGCAACTTGCCCATTAATCTTTTAATATTCTAAACATTTTAATCTTTTAATCGCGAAACAATGAAATTAGATGTATCCGATATCAAAAAGAATACCATCATCGAAATCGATGGTCAGTTATTTAAAGTAGTAGATTTTTCCTTTATGCAGATGCAACAAAGACAAGGGAGTTATAGTTTCAAAATGAAAAATCTTATCACGGGTGGTGTGCAATCATTTACGTATAAGTCAGGGACTGTCCTAGAAAAGGGTGACGTAATTACCAAAAATGCAGTATTTTTATACACCGCAGGAGACACGTATACGTTCATGGAAAATGATACGGGCGAGATGCATGATATCCACAAAGATATGGTAGATGATATTACTGGATATCTCAAAGAAAATATGGATTGTTTCGTTATGGTCTACAAAGGTAATGTTATTAGTGTCATCTTACCACCAACGGTTTCCTACAAAATTATTGAAACTGTTCCAGGTGTAAAATGAGATAGAGCACAAGCAGGAAAAAAACCAGCCACAATAGAGACCGGTATGGAAATAATGATACCACTCCACAAAAATGAAGGCGATATTATTACCTTGAATACACTTACATGAGAAACTAATTAGTATATATAAAAGGAACCATAACTGGTTCTTTTTTTTATTCAAAAAAAAGAGGACAAATACCATCCTCTTTTATAATGAATTTTAAATTTATTTTACCGATGCCATTAAATATCCATGCTTTATTTTTATAGTAAATAAAATCTCCTGTCCATCTGTAGTAGTAAGTTTAAGATTTGTCTTACTTATACGTGGAAATCCATACCATTTACGGGGTAAATCGATATATGTCCAAGCATATAAATAATCTGAAACATCTTCTGTCGTTCCAAATCCACCTTCTCCAGTGCTGTCGCAAGTGGAAAAATAATATTCACTTAATTTAATTGATGATGGTAATTCTAATTTCCATATTGTACAGTTGGATGGACAATCCACCACCGCATCAATTGAAAATCTAAAATCACCTTTTGTTGTTTGCAGGACAGCAGCATTTCCGTTTCCTGTTTTCATCTTTATTTTTTGTGCTTGTGTGTTTAAGCACATAAGTAGTATTACCAACACTACGATAACGTTTTTTAATTTTTTCATAATCATTGTTTTTATTTTTATATTGTATACTTATTTAAGACAATAAGTCAAGTATATAATTAGCATATTCTATTTACGTACTATTTGTTATTTATGCTAAGCATTTACTAGAATGTGAATAATACATACATAGTATACAATACTGAAATACAGTTAATAAGATAAATATCTAATGATGCGATATATTAAATAAAATTTAAATATACACGTAGTATAAATAAAAAAAAGCACAAATATTGGCTCCTTATTTCGTATCTATTATTTTGATTTATAATTCTTTATTTCGATCAATTGTTTTACCTATTGATGCTAAACTCTTTTTGACTTCTTCTGGTGAAGGATTACCATGATTGAATTGTCCAATATTTTCATTGAGAAGACCTTCTTCCATAAGTTTATATCCACCAATTACTGTAGTACATGTTGCGTTGGCAAAAGTTGCTCACGCTTCAATATGTTTTCTTATTGTTTCTGTATCCTCACGTGAAGTTATGATAATATTTGTTTTCGGAAACATTATTCTATAGAGTGCAGTTGCTAAATACATCTCTCTATCAGGTATTTTTTTAAATTCTGATATTTCTTTTCTTGTTATTGGATGTATTCTAACCGTCCCGAAACATGAAGGTGGAATACCATAAGTATCTTCAAGATATTTACCATGAGCTAAAACCATAAAGACATCTTTTAAAAAGTCATTTGCTATGCCTGCCAAGACAGAGAGTCCTATCTTTTTACCACCTGCTTGCAATCGACATTCATGTGCATTAACTCTTTTTTCAAAATCTTTTTTAGGTCATCAGAGTACCATTTTCATATAATCATTTTTGATATAAGATTCTTGTCGATGGATCATGGTGATATTTGGATCTGCGAAGGTTTTGTAATCATCCAATGTGAGGGTATCAACAAAGAATGCAAAATTTGGAATGTTTTTTTTGCCATATTCTATAAATTTCAAAAACATCTCTCCTACTTTACTTTTGAGGGAGAAACCACCAGCTACGATTTCTATAGTTTTATATCCAATATTTTTTAAACGATTGAATTCATCAATAAACTCTTCAAGGACTAATGTATGTCTTTTTAAACTAATGTTCTTACAGCTCATGTCACAACATGCACAATCATTCCAACAGATGTTAGAAAAATAAAGTGGAGCAATCATACCAACAACATTACCATGATATTTTTTTGTTATTTCACCTGCTATATTGATGATTCTGTTATATTGATCTATGTTTTGTGTGGTAAGAAGCATTCAAGCATTTTCTAGGCTGATATTTTTACCTTTTTCAAGTGCATCTAAAATATTATCGATATCTTGTTGTTGATATTGAGTACCAAAAATATTTTCTGCGATGTGTATATATTCATTGATTTTTTCAGAAAACATTTACGTTGATTGTAAAATAAAGTACTTAATTATTTTTCTGACTGCACCCAACTGCTTTAGAAATCTCCAACTTTTACATTTCATTCAAAGTTGAAGTATCTAAAGTCGTCGGTATAAACCTCACATCTAAAAAAATTTTATAATATTAATTTTTTTAGTGGTCGGTTTTAAATACTTCTATATTCCATTTACCTTCAGGGAGTGAATTCTTCAAAATCCATGGATTCAACTTCTTTACTTCATAATATCCGACGTTATTTTTTCTTGCTCGATCTACAAGATCATCTACTTGTTTTACGCTAATACTTTTCGTTACAAAAGGACTGTACATGTCACCTAAACTATCGCCATCAAATATGCTGTATTTATGCTCTCGCACATACTTCATAGCAAGCAATCTAAATACATATCTTGAGGTCTCCGTATTCAACCAGAGATCATAATAATTATTCGTAAATTGTGAGTCCAAACTTCTTTGTAATCCATTACCACCTCTATTGTAGGCGGCGGCTACTAACGTTCGATTATTAAAATTCTTATAAAGATTTTTGAGATGAACGATAGCCGCCGCCGTAGACTTAGCGACATCAAATCTCTCATCTACAAATTCATTTACTATCAATCATTTAGATCTCGCTGTGTCTGGCATAAATTGCCACAATCCTGCAGCACCCGCAGAGCTGCTTACATTATCTCTCAATGCGCTTTCGATGATCGGGATATATTTCAAGTCATCAGGGAGACCGGCCTTTTTCAATGCTTTTTCTATCGTCGGGATAATCAGATTCCATCTTTTATAGATCATAATAAATTGCGCTTCATTAATTTCCAACAACGCAACCTCTCTGTCGAACCTTTCAATATTCAATTCATATCTTCATTTTGTAGGCATTACTTCATCAGCGAAATTCATTTCACCATTGAACCCAATCTGCATTCATGTTTTGTTTCCGCTCAATTGAAAAATAATGATAAGCACAAAAACCGCAATGATTATAATTCTCACAAAGAGCTTTTTATCAGCATAATATTTTTGTATCTGTTCTCGCATACGAATTAGGTAGAAGGTAAAAGGTGAAAGGAACAAGGTATATGTTTCTATATATATAGAATTGTAGAGTCTTTTTCAAATGCAAAAATATTGTTTACTCTAGCGGGCAAATTACTATACTCTTGGTTAAGAACTTAGAGCTTAGAATTTAGATCTTAGATTTTTAAGTTTTTATCCATTAATCTTTTGTCATGCTTATCATCTGAATTACCTGAACCATCGGTTGAGGAAAAGGTACTATCGTAGACTACCTTATTAAGAACAAATGATTTCAGCATCTTTCTGTGAGAGCATATCTAACGCAAGAAATTGAGCGCAGAGGAATGCCAGTCAATAGAGATAGTATGGTAAGTGTTGCTAATGAATTACGCGCGACATATAGTCCTTCGTATATCGTTGAACAGTTATATGAGCAAGCGAAAGCAAGCGGGAAAAATACCATCATCGAAAGCATCAGAGCAATAGGAGAAGTAGAAGCGTTGAAGGGAAAAGAAAATTTTTATTTCTTCGCTATCGACGCAGATCCAAAAATCAGATATGAAAGAGTAGTCATCAGAGGAAGCGAAACTGACAAGATTTCCTACGAAGAATTTATCAGCAACGAACAAAGGGAAATGACCAATACTGATCCTACGAAACAGAATATCGGCAAATGTATGCAGCTCGCTGACCACGTTTTCACCAATGATGGAACGCTTGAAGAATTGAATACACAGATAGAAGAGATATTAGCAAAATATAATATTTAGAATTTATTTATACGTATGATGCATTCAAAAGTATCAGAAAACACGTCACTCCAAGAGAAAAAAGATCATTTTATACAAGAACTTACTGATTTTAAAAATCGGAAATCAGATATTCCAGAACAGATAATTCATAGTTTTTCTGATGATCCAGAATATAAAATTAGAAAATGACGATTTACAGGTATTAGTCACTCAATAGAAGGTATGTGTAATAAAATACTTACGGATGAAAAGTATACACCCGTAAAAAAGGAACTCATGGATATATTACGTAATAATTTTTGTAATGATGATTTTAGAAAGAGATTACCAACAAAAGAAGATATACTACAATGAGATGAATTAATCACTAAGGCACTTAAGATTTTGGAAGAGGTATAATTATTTCAATATTTAGTTTTTTAGTATGGATTCCGGCTGCAATACTTAACGCCGGAATGACGTACATATGGTGGGTATAGATTCCGGCCGCAAACCGTAACCCACGCAGTTCTGCGGGGCGGGCTGCCGGAATGAGGCCAAGATGGTCATATATAATCATTATTTAATCATTTCAACACTTCAACACTTCAACATTTTAACATTTTAACATTTATCATGAGAATCCCTATCTGAATTTCCAATAGACATGTTCATCTCTCTCCAAGCGATGTAGAGAAGCTTTTCGGTAAATGATATGAACTCAAAAAGTTCAAAGACATTACTCAACCAGGACAATATGCTGCTCAAGAAGTAGTAATGCTCGAGTGACCACAAGGGAAAATTCCCAACGTAAGGGTAGTTGGACCCAATAGGAAAACGACACAAGTAGAGATAATGCTTGGAGATAATTTCATTTTGTGAACACATACGCCTGTCAAAGTATCAGGTGATACGAGCAATTTAGAATATATCAAAATCATTTGACCCGTCGGTGATGTCTATGGACCATTTGCTATGGTATCACAAAGACATTTACATTGTACCGTTACGGAGGCGAAAGAGATGGGGATAAAAGACGGTGATAGTGTAAAAATGCAAATATGAGGAATCAGAGGATTGATTTTTGAAAATGTTGCAGTCAGAGCAAAAGATGATTATGCACTGGACTTTCATATCGATATCGAAGAAGCAAATGCTGCAGGAGTAAAGCCAGGTGATCGAGCAGAACTCATAAAATAGTGAACAGTGAACAGTGAACAGTGAAGAGTGAAAAGTGAAAAGTGTAGGAATTACTACATTATGAACCATTGTAAATTACTATAGTCTATAAAAAGACCAATCATTCGTTTTTCACTATTCGTTTTTAGTTTTTCACTAAATTTACTTCCTTATTTCACAATGCTGGACATAACGTTCAGCTATTTTTTTAAATTCTTCAAGCTCATCATCATGGAACGGTGTCCCTCAAAAATCCGGATCGAGCGTATTTCCTCAGATATAATTCTGTAGATAATAATGCTTCGCACCTCTGATATAGACTGCCATATTTTCGATATCGTCAGCCGTATGAAGTCCTTTGGCAACGGTTGTTCTATATTCATAATCTATTTTACTTTCCAGTAGCACTTGCAATAATTTTTGAAAACTCAGATAAAATTCTGCGGGCTGTTCAAGGCCTACGGCGTCACCATAACAGTGCATGGAGTGTTTGAGATCTACTGCCACATAATCCAAAATTTTATCCTGGATCATCCTTTTGACGATTTGATAATCTCTGCCGTTCGTATCCAACTTGACCAAAAATCACATCTCTTTTATCTTCTTGGCAAAGTCATATAAATCAGGTCGTAAAGTAGGTTCTCCACCACAAATACTAACACCGTCCAAGAGTCATTTTCTTGCTCTCAGAAAATTAAAAAATGCTTCTTCAGGAATCAAATCATTTTGAAACAACATCATTCTTTCTGGTAATACACATTCAGGATTATGGCAAAAATGACAGCGAAAATTGCATCACTGAGTAAAGACTACACAAGCTATTTTGCCTGGATAATCCACCATGGTTGACTGTTGTATTCACGCAATTTTCACGGTTGCTTGATATAATACGAAATAAAAGAATTTTTTAATTTTTTAATCTTTTAATCTTTTAATTTATCTCCTATTCTCCTTCAAATTCCACTAAAGTGAATGTCTTATATCCTGCTGCTTCCAATTTTTTCTTACCTCCGAGATCCGGCAGGTCGACTACAAAACTGCATTCCATAATTTCTCATCCAAGTTTTTTTATAAGCTTACAAGCTGCCAACATAGTTCCTCCTGTAGCCAAGAGATCATCTATCAAAAGTATTTTGTCTCCTGGTTTAAGTGCATCTTTGTGAATTTCTATTTTATCTTTTCCATATTCCAAATCGTATTCTTCAGAGATGACTTCTGCAGGGAGTTTACCTTTTTTTCTGATAGGAATAAATCCTATGCCCAACATCTGTGCAAGCGCTGCTCCCATGATAAATCATCTGGATTCTATTCAGACAATATAATCGATGTTTGTACCTTCATATCTCTGAAATAATAATTCCATCATTGCGGAAAATCATTCAGCATCTTTGAGTAGCGTGGTAATATCTCTAAACATAATTCATTCTTTGGGCCAGTTGGGAACTGTTCTTATAACTGACTTAATCTTCGCTTTTTTTTCTACGGTCATTATATCTTTGATATACTATATAAAATAACTTTGATGACTTTATCTACATTCTGTTTAAAAATTTCCAAGATAGCATCTCGAGTTACGGGTTCTTCATCAGTCTTCCAACAATCGTAATCCGTACTCATAGCTATCGCTGCATATGGGATTCCTGCTTCATTAGCCAATATTGCTTCAGGAGCAATAGACATATTGATAATATCCGCTCATCGCATCCTAAACATAGCACTCTCAGCTCTCGTAGAAAATCTTGCTCATTCTATAGTCACTACCGTTCATTTCGTATGATGAACAATATTCAAATCTTTTGCGCTTGCTATAAATATTTTTCTTAAATCATCAGAAAACGGCTCTGCCATAGGGGTATGTAATGGACTATGAGGTGCGAATGTTTCATAAAAACTTACATCCCTTCTTCTCGTAAAATCTATGAACTGATCGGGGAAAACCAAATCGCCTCTTTGGATCTCTTCTCTCAAACTTCCTACGGCCGTTGTCGCTATAATATGTGTACATCCTGCATTTTTCAATGCCATGATATTCGCTCTATAATTCACCTGTGTAGGTGGTATGGTATGTTCTCTTCCATGTCTCGCTAGAATCACTACTTCCACTCATTCTATCATTCCTACTTTCAATGGTGAGCTTGGTTGTCCATATTCCGTCGTGACCTCGATATCTTTCGCATCTTTCAAAATATCCGGGTTGTCCAATCCTGATCATCAAATGATTCAGATTTTTATTTTTTTATGTTCAGTCATATATTTATTTTCAACAAATAAAATCTATCTCTCAAACTTCAAAAAGTATTCCTTAGCTGGTGCTTTTTCTAGCATAACTTTTTTCCATTCATTATCTACATCAGATACTCTCATAAAATTTCAATTATCCTCGAATAATGGGTCGGCAACCCTATTTTTGCAGAAGATATGTCCATCAAAATCATCAGGAGAATCTATACATCATATCTCATTATTCAAACGTTTTCGATACAAAGAAAGTTGTTCATCTTCCACTAAACGCTCCTTAATTTTATTTAAAACAATATCATCAGTGGTGTAAAAATCATCTTTCTCGAGATATCATTGTTTCCATGCATACCTACAGAGGTCTTTGATCGTTTGAAACATGATTGCTGATTCTCTTCCTGAAAAATAAACATCATTGATTCTTTTAAATATCTCAGCAAACTTTTTTGCATACACAAAATCATCAAAATGCCAGGTAGTATCTTTTGTTTTGAGGTGATCTAGTATATCATTTACCGAGTGTTTATCGAAATGAAAGAATGTTCTCAAAGAATAATCGATCCTATCAGCACAAATGTCCGGCAGATTATTTTCTTTTAAAGGATGTTTAATCTCATCCAAGACGTGTTCGATATCTATTCAATGTTTTTTTAATATCTCAGGGATATCTGTTTCTCTCACAAATTCTTCAAAAATATTATCCTGATGATTTTGTTCTTTCTGACTTCCTTCATCAAAGACATAATCCAGACAATGAGAAAATACTCCATGAGAAAGATCATGAATCAATCATGCAATCTGTTCTTCCAATGGTGCTCAATATTTTTTCAACAAAAGATATACACCCACAGAATGCTCGAAACGTTTAAAGGTACATCATGGAAAAAATTGATCAAAATATCAGGATTGATCTATTCATTTCAATCTTTGCATATACGGACTTTCGATAATCTCGAGTACTACCAGTTCATTGATTTCTACTTCTCCATATATTGGATCGTTGTATAACATCTGAAAACTTTAGATAAATAAAAAGTAAAGTTTTTGAAAGACAAAAAACGTCTTACTCACTTTACTTTAGTATTTGTTTATTTGAAAATTCGTAATTGAATATTAGTTGCTCTCACATCCACATGCAACGAATTCTGGTGCGAAATGTCTGATGAATTCAGAGTTATTAGTCTTTCCTTCTTCGAAATACTTTCTGCTGTAGAATTCTGATTTTTTTCCGATATGGAAGTTGTTTACTGGTCTAAGGTAGCCCATTACGCGGGAAAATACTTGGCATGGAGTTCTTTGGATCTCCTGTCCTTCTTTGTTGTAGAATGTTTGCATGGCGACAAATGGTTACAAAGATAAAAAGGTGTTTTGGACTTGTGGAATGGGATATATGGAATATACTTACTTCTGAGTAGGTTAACTATTTATTTGTCTCTCTGTCATGATCCTGAGTTTTTCTGGATCTGAAGTATGTTTTTTTCTGACTTCCATATTAAATTCACCTCCTACATATCCAATCTCTTTATCGCATTTTGGACAGTAATCATGTTCTCCTATTATATACCCATGTTTCGGGCAAATAGAAAAGATTGGTGATATAGTTATATACGGAAGCTGGTAATTTTCAATGACTTTTTTGACTAATTTTTTGCAGGCCTGTGAGTCAGATATTCTTTCTCCCATATAGAGGTGAAGAACAGTTCATCACGTATATTTGCATTGCAACTCATTCTGCTGTTCGAGCGCCTCGAAGGGATCATCGGTGTATCCTACAGGAAGCTGACTAGAATTTGTATAGAATGGTGCATCATCGGTTCCTGCTTGGATAATATTTGGAAGTTGTTTTTTATCTTCTTTGGCAAATCTATACATCGCTCATTCTGCTGGGGTAGCTTCTAGATTGTAGAGATTACCTGTTTCTTCTTGATATTGTTTGAGTATCTCTCTCATAAAATCCAAGATTTCTATTGCGAATTTTTTACCTTCCTCAGTAGAAATATCATCCTTACCATTGGTAAAGTTAAGAATAGATTCATTGATACCATTGAGACCGATAGTAGAAAAGTGGTTTCTGAATGAATGAAGATATCTTTTGGTAAAAGGATATAATCACGCTTTGAGCCATTTATTTACTTCTTTTCTTTTGAGCTCCAACGATACTTTAGCAAGGTTCATAAGGTATAATAACTGCTTTTTGTATCCTTCTTTATCTTCTTTAAAATTATATCATATCCTGGCCATATTGATCGTTACCACTCCGATAGATCACGTCATCTCTGCTGATCCAAAGAGACCTCCTCATCTTTTCTCTAGCTGAGATAAATCCAATTGGAGTCTACAACACATAGATCTAACCGCTCCTGGTTTATATGCATCTGGATTTTCTACTTTGGTAACATTTCCATTTTTGTCTTTGCTAACTTTGAATTGTGATCCTACGAAGTTTTGGAAATACGGGATCCCATATTTTGCCGTCATTTCAAAGAGCAGATTGATGTCATTATCTTCCCATGGAAAATCTTCCGTGATATTGTAGGTAGGTATAGGAAAGGTGAATACGGATCACGTAGAATCTCCTTCCGTATATATTTCTATAAGTACTCTATTGATCATCTTAATCTCTTCATTGAGATCACCGAACTTTTTGTGATAATATCCATGCTCGACACCTCACAACATAAGCGATTTCTCTTTGAGATCATCTGGACACGTCCAATCAAGGGTGATATTACTAAATGGTGTCTGTGTTCCTCGTCTAGAAGGAACGTTCATATTAAAGATGAAGTTTTGAAGCTGTTGTTTGACGTATCTATAAGTCTTTTTATAAATGAATTCCTCTTTATCTTCAGGATGAGCAAATGATGAATGTGTAGCCTCCAATTCTGCCTCCAATTCACTCCTAAATTTATGAACGAATGGCGCTAGATAGGTATCGAACGATGAAAATGCTTGAGCACCAGCCCATTCATTTTGCAAGGTACCAAGGAAGTTTACCATTTGATTGACTGCTGATTGGAGATGTCTTGGTGGCGCGGATTGAAGTAATCCGGTAATACCATTGAATCCTTCTTCCAATAATTGTCTTAAACTCCATCCTGCACAGTAAGGAGAAAACATTCCTAAATCATGGATGTGATAATCACCATTTCTATGTGCGTTTCCTATTTCTTCAGGATAGACATGCGAAAGCCGATAATTGGCAGTTATCTTTTCAGAGTTTTTCAAAATCAATCCTCCAATCGAATATCAGATATTTGCATTTTCATTGATTCTCCAGTCTAGATTATCAAGATATTCTCCCATTGTTTTTTCGACTTCGATGACAACATTTTCATGTGATCTGGATTGTTCTCTTTGTTTACGATAGAGTATGTATGCTTTAGCTACCTTATCATATCCTTCTTTAACCAATACTTCTTCAACGGTATCTTGGATAGATTCTATATCAGGGATTTCTTTCCCTATTTTCTTTTCAACTTCCTTGCTCACCTTCTTTGCGAGCGAAGAGATGTCGCGTAAATCAGTTTCTCCTACTGCTTCAAAAGCATTTTTGATCGCTGATTCGATCCTACTGATATCGAAATCGATAATTGCTCAGTTCCTTTTTCTTACTTTGTAGATAGCCATATTTTTAAAAACAGGATTAAAAGATTATGAAGATTATTAAGATTAAAAGATTATGAAGATTATTAAGATTAAAAGATTAGGTAAATTAGTGACTAATAGATAAATGTTTTAATATTCAAAATATTTTAATATTTTAACTCTGTTTAGTATTTACAGTCTATTGAAAAGTTGTGTGATATACAATATATTGTGGTATTGAAGCGATTGTGAACACTATATATAGTATCACGTATCTATTGCAAGAGAAAATTCATTAGAAAAAATTCAGACGAACATCAGTAGATATGCGGGAAGAAAAAATTGTATATAGTTTGCAAGAGAAAGTGAAAGAAAATATCAGAATAGTATTTTTTATTGGAAAAAAAGAAAAATCCGCTCAGAAAGCGGATATTAGACGGGATGGATAGAATAGACGGGATGGATTCTAATCTGTCTTTATCGGTCTATCCCGTCTTTATTAATCAGTTAGCTTATATATTCTTAAACTTATATAGCTCCAAACCATTGATCATACCTGTCTTTTCGTCGGTTACAGATTCATTTGCTTGGACTATTATAATTTTATCATCCAAGGAAATATTCCCCTTAAAAATAATTCTGATCATTTCTTTTCCTATTCTTTTCAAATTTTCATAACTGAATGACTGAGAAATCTTGTACCCTCTTACTCCTCGGAGCATATTGAGATATCTATAATTTTCATCATTTTTGGTAAACGCAATGATAGGTACTCTCGGTTTAAGACTTGATAATCTTCCTGCGGTGTATCCATTTTCTGTATACAATACCATCGCTCTGACATCAACTTCTTGTGTCGCTCTATGTGCATTGTAAATGATATAATCTCTGACCATAAATTCATTGTTCGCATAGAAACGTGTCATTTCTTGTGGAGCTATTTTAAGTTCCAAAGAATCCAACGTATCAGAAAGTTGAGTAATTACAGCCAAGGGATCGTCCTCTTGAAGCAAGGTATCAAGCATATATGCATCAGCAGCCCGATTGGAAAACTTTTTCAATTGTGCTTCATTGATGAGTTGATATTTAGCTTTTTCAATTTTGCCCACAAAGGTGACGATGGCAGGTTTACCCAATGTCTTACATTTTTTGATCAAAATTTCTTCCGTCAATTTTAAATTTTTCATTGCTTTATCGATCTTCTCAAACACAAAAATTAATCCATCAGAGATATCCAAGAGATCATCTATGTTTTCAAGTGCTTCTTCGGTCTCTATTTTAGCGAGGATTTTCATATTTCCTGCATTTTTGGTTTTCAAAAAGTCTTTCAATTCGATGATATCATCTCTTGTTTTTACGAGAGAAGGTGCCATAACATGGATTCCATATTCCAATCACCATAAAATATCATGCTTGTCTCTCTCTCCCAAAAACGGAAGATCTAAATCATATTTATTGAAAAACACTCTATCAAACTGAATGATCCATCCTCATTCCACTACTTCACACATGATTGCATTTTCTTTTGCTGATTTGATTTTGATCACAACACCACTTTGCTGGAAACTAATTTGCTGACCGACTTTCAATGTTTTCAAAAACGGTGCATCAACGAAAATTTTCTTGTCATGTTCCTGTGCATATTCACTGTAATCAATTTCTATAGTCTGTCTTGCTTTGACTTTGATATCCAAAACATTTTTGACTCTAATATCAGATCCTCTTGTTTCCAACATAATCGTTTTACTATTATCTAGTTTCATAATAGTATCGATATATTTTTTATTATTGTCATCGAAACCACCAGACAAGGAGATTCTGAAGACATCGACCATATTGATGACTTTGGAAAGAACGGTCTCTTTTGCTAATGTGGGTCATACACCTGCGATGATTTTTGAGAAGTGGAAATTGTTCATGGGTTATATTAAAGGATTTAAAAGCTTTCTTATCAACCTCACATTGATCTTTTGGCAAACAACCTCACCCCACCTCTCCTAACAGAGAGGAGTGTAATTTACTAAGGCCCTCTCTGAAAGGAGAGGAAACAAAGGTGAGGTTGTTTGCTTTATAATTTATTAGTATCTACAATCACAAATCATTTTTTATCCATTGTTCTGACGAGCTCTTTATTTTTGATAGTAACTATTCATTGTTCATCAGCAGTGAAATATGCGACTTCATCACCAACAAGGAAACAGATATTCTGACCTGCAAATTCAGGAGGGAATGCGATATCAGTCCTTGCATTCTTTTTAGCCATACTGACTTGCGTCTTTACATCCAAAAGCGGTAAATCATTGAAGCTTTTGATATCTATTTTTAGTCCAAGACTTTTTTCCAATGCATTGATGTTTGCTCATGCTTTTCCGATAATACGTCCTTTGGACATCTCCGGAATATACAATGCTAATGTCGATGATCACTTGATCTTAAGTAGGAAATCACAGGGTAATAATTGCTGCAATTTCTGAGTGATGGTATGTTTTGCATAATCCGACATCGCTGTTTTTCCTTTGCTCTGGACTTTTCCTTCACCATCTATAGTTCATAAAAGCGGCATCACCACTATCTGTTCTCCAAACGTATAGATTTCATATTCTACTTGTTTCGTAAGGAAACTTGTTACCACAATCACTGGTCTTGCCAAATCTTCTGACTCCATTCACTCAGGGACTTTCACCGTGAGTTGTAAGGTATAGATTTGCTCAATCAGTCATTTATTTATATATATTACGGTATCGATTACCTGCGGTATGATTCCCATTTCAATAGTTCACAGGAATCTCTGGATACTATCTACGGCTCTTGTAGCATGAATTACTCACACCAATCCTATTCCCGTCAATCTCAGATCCTTATATAATTCAAAGTCAGAGGTATTTCTTACTTCATCATAGACCGTATAATCAGGTCTGGAAAGGAGGAGGATATCTCTCACTTCATCGTGCGTTCCATACGTGAAACTATATTGTACGATATCATCAGAGACGAGCAGATCACGAGGTGATTCAATCGTTTTGATGACATTATTATCTTTGTGATAGACATCAATCAATGCTTGCGCAAAGGTAGTTTTTCCGCTTCATGGTGATCATGATACCAAAATTCCTTTCGCCTGATTTCTCAATAAATCAAAGACCTCTTTATCCAAGTTATAATCTTCCATCGTCAATGTTTTGATCGGTTTGACAATCGTCATCTCCAATCCATCAGATAATGGAGGATAAACAATCACTATTCTATACGGCCCAAGTTGGAGGACTTTAGAGAGTTTTCTATCAATCTCAATAAATCCATCATCTCTACTTTCTATCTCTTCATAGATTTTTTGGATGAACGCGTTCATCTCTTCTTTGGTCATAGATTGGGTATCTACGACGGGTTTCCAATTTCCTGGAAATCATTTTTTTCTGATGATGGAACGACCTTCTTTGATATGAAAGGACATCGTTGTCTCATCGAAGTATTGGTCGAGGAATGAATTTCAGATAATTTGTTGCATGAGTATTTTTAGAGATAAAATTTAATCAATAAATTTCAATGAAGTTAGAGTTTTCAATAGCAAGGCTTTACCTTCGGTTCCATTAGTTGATGTAAACACAATAGTATTATTATTTTTTGGAATATAGATGTATGGACTTACAGAATCTATACCATCATTTTGCATGGTCTCTATCGCATCCAATTCTCCTATTTTTATTTTTATTGGCGATGTCGTCATTGTGTCCCTTACAGAACTCTTATACCAACTTTGAAAGTCTTCAAATGAAGCATATGTTCAATTATAAATACTTATAGCTACTCTAATTATTCCATCTCAAGTTTTATCTTGGAATCTCATCCACGTAAGAAGTGGTAATTCAAATGGCGGTTGTCACTCATATATTTCTCGGGTATTTGGATATTGTAAACTAAATCCATATTCACTATTTGTATAAGTGATATATCAACTATCCTGTTCGGTAGCAACAATTCCAGTAGCAGAACATTCTTCGATTACAACATTATAATTTTTTGCAATATTACAAATATTTGGCATAATAATCTCATCCATGTCTATTGGATCTATTTCATTTACTTTGACTTCTTGCTCTACAGGAGCCAAATCCTTTTTAATAAGATCTATAATTTCTTTTAGTGTTGTTTTTGTACTTTGTAAATTACCACTGATTATTTCTAATGAATTGATAAGATTTTCTACCTCAACATATAAATCAGAAGGTAGAAGGACGAGAACATTTGTTTCAAAATCAATAAGTTTAGGACACTCTCCTCTCATATACGCCCATTCTTCACACACTATCCCACCAGGCAAATGACACATCCCAACCTGTCCACCAGTTTCATCTACAATTTCTAATGTTCCACTCTGCTGTATACAGTAGACAGAAGCTGGGTTTGCAAGCGTAGTTACTTCAGGTGTTGAGAAAAAATTAAGTAACGTAGTCTGCGTTTTCACTACAAAAAATGCAGCGATGAGAACGATAAGAATTCATAAAATTCGGAGAAACTTTTTCATGAATACAAAAAAGAAAAATAAAATTTATATAAGCTATTTAGCAGCGCATTCTCACTCGTGTAAAAATGTCGCTAATGTATTTGCGTTCATCTGACATCTATTTCAAAAGGTTTGTTCAACAGGATCACAAGGTGCTTTGATACATTGGATAGCAACGCTAGCACAAACAGGTGCATATTCCATAGTACACATAGAAGCAGGGTCATCAAAGGTACATTCATGTCTCATATATGCTCGTTCTTCACAAGTTCTACCATCAGGAAATGTACACATACCAATCTGTCCTCACGTTGATTCTTCTATGAGAAGTGTTCATCAATTATTTTCACAGTATACAGAAGCAGGGTTAGCTATTCCAATATTTTCTGTAGTTTTATTTCATGTAGTTCATGTCTGTGAGATGACCGTGTGTCTGGCTAAATCTAGATTATGAATTATTTTACCTGCTACGCGTCCTACAATAACAAGGACGATAAGAATACAAAGAATCCGAAGAAACTTTTTCATAAATACAAAAAAGAAAAATAAAATTATCTAATGGCGAATCGATTGAGGGCGTTTGCTAATGTTGTTTGTACTAAAGCTTGATATTCTGCGTTTGTCTCCATATTTGTAGTATAGAAGTTTAAGAACTTTACTGTATCAAAGACATCAAATTCCTTGGACCGACAAGCAGATCGGTTAGTATGAAAATTATTGAGTAATGTTGTGAGTGTCGGTGTTGTTGTTCCTCATAATGAAAACATTTGTCGATCTGATATTTTTACTAAAGATGTTCATTTTCTGAAAATAATATTGAACATAGGATTTACTCAATCTTGTCACTCAAAACTAATATATGTTCTGACCTGGTCAGTGTTTGGAAAGACTATTCAGGTAAGATCTACTACAACAGGCGTCCTTTGTCGATTTAACCATATAGTGTTGGTGAGTATGTTGTTGGTGAGTATTTCTGGATAGTTTCAGAAGTCGGTAAATTGAGCTAATCAGCTTGCTAATACATCTTGATGTCCACTTACGGTACTCATATCCAATACGGTAACGCTAAATCCAGAATATACAAATCGATAGTCTCACAAAACAAATGAGTCTAATATTTTTTGCATTTCATCACAAGTCATAGAAAATTCACTTGGATTGGTTTTACATTTAGCAATCTCAGTCAAGCCACCTGGCTCATCACGCAATGCTTCTAATCATCAGATAGGTGTTTTTTCAAACCATGCGTCGTTTATAAAAACCAATCATGTAGTCTGTACAGTCGTTTCTGTGATTTCTTCTGTAATATTTTGATTCAAAAGATTATCAATAATATGCGTATTGAAAATCAGATATCGAAATCCTAGTCCAAGAAGAAGAATAATAATAAGTGTCCAAATAATTTTTTTCATAATAAAATTTTTACATAGATAAAAAGATTATGACATTTTTTTTGATTGTTTTTTATTTACATTCTCCCTCGTGTAAAAAGGTAGCGAGTTTATTTGCATTCATCTGACATCTATTTCAAAAGGTCTGTTCTACAGGATCGCAAGGTGCTTTGATACATTGGATAGCAATGCTAGCACAAACAGGCGCGTATTCCATAGTACAAATTGTAGGCGTTTCTTCAGGACATGGAGCGAATTCACAGTTAGGTCATGTTCTTCCGACAGCACTTCCGTCGGGACATACTTTAGCTTCTTCCGTACATGCTTTACCAGGAGTTGTTGCTGGACATTCATGTCTCATATATGCTCGTTCTTCACAAACGGTTCCATCTGATAATGTACACATTCATACTTGTCCTCATGCAGTATCTACAATTTCAAGTGTTCATCAATTATCTTTACAGTATACGGATGCTGGATTTGCCATACCAACATTTGTTCATAATTCTTCAGAATTTATTTTTCCCTCACAAGCTTCTATTGGCATAGGAGAGGATGGATTGCCATGCATAGTTCGTTGTCCATTATCGCAGATTCGTGTATCTTCTGGTGTGAAAAGTCTCAAAGCAACCACAACAAGGCAGCCAAGAAGGATAATGCCGAAGAGTCGGATAAATGTTTTTTTCATGAGAAAAAATTAAAAATAAAATATATTATGGTATTAATTTAGGAAAATATTCATTTGATGTAATGTATTTCGTTAAATTATTTATATTGATTTGTATTTCTTTCAAAAAAACTATTCAGCATTCTGGGCAATTATATGTTTCATAATATCAATTAGTTTGTATTTCTCATCATAGAGTCTGAGGGATTTGTCAGGTATATTCATTTAGATAGATTATATCTCACTCCATCTTTTCATAGTCATAATAATTGCTACCTACAATGATTTGATTAGATATATTATCACTTTTCTGTAACAACATAGATCAAATCCAAGGCTCTCATCCACAAGGTCATTCTAATACATTGAAAACGAGATAATTGTTGTTTTCAAATAAAATATTTATAGCCTCAAACCCTTCTTGACCAATATCAACTGCACATGTTTGAAATTTATCTCCATAGAGTTTGTTTGAATTAAAATATAATGTTCAATCCTTTATACTATAGTTACTTGTATTAGTTATATTAATAGTCGCTTCATTTCATGTTAACTCATTTCATGTTATATACGGATTACATTTCGGCTCAGCTGGTGTTTCGCAATACATTAATGTACATGCATCAGGTCTGCCATCTTTCACCGTACAATTATTACATCCATCAAAATAACTTATGCATCCACTCAGGTCCATACCTGTCCATTCATACAAGAGACATTGTGGTTCGGCAGGAGTTTCACAATACATTTTTGTACATGCAGCGACTTGTCCACTTGCGACCGTACAGGTATTACATCCATCAAAATAGCTGATGCAATTAGTAAGATCGATTCCTGTTCCTTCATCAGCAGTCATATCGATTCATAACGTGGTGAGGATTTTTTGCGAGATCGGCAATGTTGGATTCTTTACTATATATAAGAAACCAAGTGCGAGTACGAGGAGTACAAAGAGTGTCCACAAGAGTTTTTTCATAATGTTATTTTATACAAATAAATGTTACTTAGCTTCTTTGACATCAATAGTGAGTTTATATTCATTATTCGTATAGTTAGATTCAGTCGTATTAAATTTTTGTAATTCATCTCTATTGTTATAATCATTGAAATAATTTGAATTCACTTTACAGATAACTTCTTGCGGACCTGGTTTTTCCCATCAAAAAGGGATATCATATCTCATTCACCCAGCATCTATATACGGGATATCTCGAGAAAGAACTACACCATACATAGATATTGTATCACCTGGCTTTAGGGGAAATAAATTTATTTTATATTCATCAGTAGATTGAAATCGATATGTCTGAGAAGCCCATCGATTGGGTCCGTTTTTGATATCAACGGGGGTTCTACATTGTATACTAAATGCAGTATATCATTTGTTCGGTGAGGTTTCGCTGACTTTGGGAATTAGCGATCACTTTCAGATATTTTTAATATTGATCACAAATTGCGGCATATTGAGCTTTGTACCTCCATTTTCTATGATGGCAGATTGAGTCAATTCCACTGAAGTGATAGTTAAATCCGGTAAATTAGTCTGTGTTTTTCCTTCTCGTGGTGCACTAGTTGTAGACGTAGACGGTGCATCGGTATTGTTATCAGTAGCTGTAACTGAATCAGATATAATCACACTAGAGATGTGCTTAATTTTTCCATCTACTATTTGTTTTGCTACTTGATACGTATATTTTCTGAGAGAATTCACACCAGTACTTTCTTCGATATCGACCATACCTTTGTATATTCAGTCACCCATTACTTTAAAATCATAGGTATTTATTCTAGTTACATTACCATACAAGGTATTTAGACGACTTACAGAACTCGTGGTCCCAGTGATCATATCATGTGCTTGTTGGAAATTATGGTTTTGGAGATAAACATAATACATCGTTATCATTGCTATATTACTATCATCCTTGGAGACAAACCCTTCTTCACCATCGTATCCAGTCATTATCTCGTCTACTCCTCCTGTTACTATATATTCTAAACACACAGGTTCACTTATTTTTCCACAAGCCATAAGCGTACACATAAACACTTCTCCAGATACAACACTACAAGTATTACACCCATCAAAATAACTGATACAATTTGTTAAATCTATTCCAGTAGTCACTTCACCTGTTTGTACAGCATCATTTCATGTCATAACAAAATCCAATCGGCCAGTCTTTGTTCGAACAACGATTCCTGTAATCATAAGTATGATGATAATGATAAGTGTCCACAAAAGTTTTTTCATGAGAATAAAGGAGAAGGTAAAATATGATATTTATCGTCATTTATCAAGTATCGTTTTATTAAGAATATTGATTTTAATTTTATATTGCTCCTGATCACTTTCTGGACAAGACCCTTCATTTCCACAATAACAAGTTGCATAAGCTTCATTGCTATTTTTTATATCCAAGTTTTTTGTACATTCACATCAAGGTTTTTGTTGAAATCATGAAAAACTAGAAAAATCAAATCTTGTCAGAGAATTTGTTTCTATATTATATATGGAACTTTTTCAGAATAGACTATCACAAGAATCTCAAAAATATTCGTAAATATATAACGATAGATCAGAAGCAAAATCCAAATTTGCAGAAGCATAAATTTCTCATCAAAAATTATATATATCACTTATTTCTGAATTTTGACAATTATATGTATAGAGGTGTATTCATTGCGTTCACTCATTTGCCGAGTCAGGAGTTCTTCACAAAAAGTACAAAAATCCATTTCGTTTATATACTCCAGTAGGTTGATATATCTCTCAAGAATAGTAATTTATTTTGTTAATTTCATTTTTATAAAATCAATCTTGGTATCAACAAATCTTTGTAGCATTCTCATAGCTTTTTATTGCTGTAGATGTATTCAAAGATTTGGATGGCTGATCTTCCGTTGTATATTCGTTACATTTAGGTTCTCATTGTATGTAACATAAAGCTTGTACGGGACATGATCAAAATTCATTAATATCTTCAACATCACAAGTATTACATCCATCAAAATAACTGATACAATTCGTTAAATCTATTCCTGTAGTCACTTCACCTGTTTGTATACCTGTTTGTATAATAGTAGGTCAATTTCAGATCATGAAAAAATCCAATCGACTGGTTTTTGTTCGAACAATGATTCCAGCGACCATAAGTACAATGACGATAATGATTGTCCACAAGAGCTTTTTCATAATGAGCGTTTACATAGATAAACGATGGTATAGCAGAAGAAAAAAGGACTTGGATAGTTCCGTCCTTTGTGGTGCTAGTGAGTGCTTATATGTTTTGTTTAAAAATCTTGGATACTATAATAGGTAAATTGGTTATTTTAACAGGTCTCTTATATTGATTTTCTTTGAAATTTCAATATAAAAGCATAAAATCAGAGTAAGTTCTGGCTTTTTACCTAATATTTTCATAATGACTTTTAGTGTAAACGGTATCAAACAAGAGAAAATAGAGAAATATACGGTCGAAATATTGGTCTGTGTCGATGCACCATTGCTTGCCAGGAAAATTCTTGAAAAAATGAATATTCTGATCCTTTCGATCAAGGAATTTCCTACTGACAAGAAAACGTTCGGCGATATCTATTTCACTATCAAACAAAATTTTCAAGACATAGACATCGTTACCAAATATGTAGACATCCAAGAGGCATGTAACTTTTTTACTTTTATCGGATTTGATATCAGAGGTATCAACAGCTTTTCAAAACCACTCTCCAAAAAAGAGGTAGACAATATCATCGCTACATCACAAGCAGAGGCAAAAAAGAAAAAAGAGGAAAATGAGGAAGAGAGGAAAAAGGTAGAGGAAAATGAAAAGAAGGTATATGCGGACGCAGATTTGCAGTCAGCAAAAAAAATAATTTCCAGAGTGTTTGAAAAGATAGACGAGACCATGAAAAGATCGGCAGGAAGTATTTCACTCCAAGACAGCAAACAAATCAAATCGCTTACCGAAGAACTCAAAAAACTCCGCATGGGGACCAATTTTGAAAAGATCAGAGCGACTATCCAAGAGCTCTTCAAGCTGATAGAAAAAATAAATGATGCGTATTACGCGAGTATTCAGAACCCGGAAGATACGATTTCCGACGAGTCATTAGTCACCAATGTCGACGTAGAAAAAGAGCTAGAAAGAATGGAAAATGTTAAAATACTCAAATCACTCTGAGCAAAAATATCGCTCAAGAACCAAGATTACGCGGTGTTCGGCTCATGAGCTATTTTCCGAAAATTTCTCCAAAAAGATATTTTCCTCAAGCTCGCTGATGTTTCATGATTGCTCTATGGACTCTACGATATCACAGAGTTTGTCTTGCTTATCATTATCAGTTTATTGGGTATCTATACACTTGCCAACGAACTTTACTTATTCGCCACCAACCAATTCGGGCTCGCGTTCTCGCTAGTCAGCATGGGTATCCGAGGGTTCGTTATTTACGCTGCAAGATATTTCAGAAATAAATCTATCGGAAAATTATTGTTGATTATGATATTGGCGATACTGATGCATTACTTGCTGATGCGGGTAGTGACGAGTAACTTCGCCCTTTAGCTCCCCACCCCTGCCTGCGGCAGGCAGGCCACCTCCCCACAGGGGAGGCAAACAACCTCACCTTCAGCTATTTCGCGAACAACCTCACCCCACCTCTCCTATCAGAGAGGAGTGTAAACTGAGGGCCTCTCTGATAGGAGAGGAAACGAAGGTGAGGTTGTTAAAAAAAGAAAAAATAAATTTTATAATTATACTTCGTTACATGGCTCTTTTATTTCTCTCACTAGTGACGCTCAGTTTCGTTCTCTTCTTCTATGGAATAGGGCTTCGATACTTGGCATTTATCCCATTGATTTTTCTCGGGGTATTTTTCTGATACTACGGAGCGACACAGACAATCAAAGTCCATGGTACGGAATTGCTCAAAAGATACGCATTATATGTGGCGCGAATCATTATTCTCGCTGGGCTGACAGGGGTATTCAACTTCTTTGGGATGGATCTCACGACCAGCGCATTATGATTGCTTTCTGTTAATTTAGTTTTGTGGATAATTTCGACACTTGTCGATTACCAAGATGGAAAGGCGGTATTTCAGTTGTGATTTTATCTTGCGGTGGTATTCTTACTTATTATCGCACTCGCACTCGGAGGACGAGCTACCTTATTCGATGTGTTTTCACTCTTACGAGTACTGCATTTGGGTATCGTTGCATTCTTTATTTTTATAGTCGGGTTGCAACAGGAGGTAGAAAAATATATGCGATATACATTAGGAATTCTCTCGTTGGGAACCATATTTCTCGTCGTTTTTGATCAGATAAAAAATATATATCTTGCGCTTACAATCAATTCATTATTTCTCACAGGGCTCTATTATCTCGTATACAAAGTCTTCCAATTCAAGCCATCTTCCGAGTCACAAAAAAAGAATGTTTCGGTGAGACGTATCCTTGCAGGCGAAAGAATTACCGCTCCCAAAAAATACTTCAACTCCAAAACCGCAGAGCTGTTATACAGCTTTATGACTGCGATGCCGAGTCGGACCAAACAAGTATTGGAACTCTTCAATGTTATTCTAATTCTTATTCTCATCGTCTATTATATTACGCATGTCGGCGATTTCGCGGCAGTCAATCATTTGCTCTATCGGGCAGTGATAGGGACATTTATCGCCAATGTCTATCTCCTCAAAAAAGTCGGATACAATAGTATCGTGCAAAATCTCGTCGTTTTTCTCGTAATCAACTTCGCGATCTATGTGAGCTTATTCTCATACTTCAACGGCAATATCGGGTCCATCGTTAGTCGATGAATCTTCCGAAATATTTTTAGTACCGCGATGATATTTTACGCGCATCAAGTACCGATGCTCGCCAAGATTTTCAGCAAGACGGATTATATGTACTGGATTGTCGCAAGTGTCGGAGCGATGATCGTTAACGTGATATTGTTCATGAGAACTGAGTTACCAGGCGAACTAATCTTCTTCTTGGTCTTGGTGTATGTAGGTATACAATCGATGGTAATGTACTACGCGGCGAGGTATTTGAGTAATAAGGTGTTAGAGTAATAAAATAATTATATCTGAATTATTTTCGACGAAGAAATCTCCGAAAGGGGATTTTTTTTCTTTCATTGATTTTTCTGGTGATATTCTTATAATTACCTTGTTGCCACATATATGCTTACATACGGAATGAAATGCTTAGTTTTTTTAGCATTTTTTTTTGTAATGATGGGAAATACATATAATATAGGGCTAAAAGGACAGAAAAGTGTGCTGGGTATATTAAAAAATAGCTTTATTTAAGCCAAAAAAACAGTATCGTGTGGTTTTTAGATGTTTATTAACTTCTTATGACCAAAAAA
>Ga0247841_10001268_pt1 | contig 58631 bp, 44 predicted proteins | sample LaCruzMarch2015__2_FD_192410 | JGI IMG/M metagenome (GOLD analysis project Ga0247841, IMG submission 192410) | Freshwater microbial communities from meromictic Lake La Cruz, Castile-La Mancha, Spain - LaCruzMarch2015_18m | ecosystem: Environmental > Aquatic > Freshwater > Lake | place: Spain... | reverse complement strand
TCTATGCGACATATTTTGGAAGCCCTAATGCATATGAACATGTTGATGGCGGGACAAGCCGTTTTGACCGTATCGGGCGGATATATCAGGGTGTTTGCGCTGGTTGTGGCGGATGGGATGATTTCCCTACAACCCCTGGCGCGTATTCGACTACAAACGGTAGCACCAATTGCAACAATGCGGTTATCAAATTTGATTTTATGTCGCCACTTCTTGTTGCCGATTTTGAAATTCCATCAGTAGGATGTGCTCCATATAATGCATACTTTCATAATACATCCGATATGTCAGGAGGTGTTATTACCAATTGTTTTTGGTCATTTGGAGATGGCGGAACATCTGCGCAATATAATCCTTCTCACATATATACTCAGTCTGGGGTTTATAGTGTTATGCTGGTTGTTTCCGACACAGGCTCCTGTAATTTATCCGATACAATAATTAAGCAGGTTGTTGTACTTGACAATTCTGCAGATACGTTGCCTATAAAAAATATTTGTCTGGGCGATTTTACACAGATAGGGTTATTGCCTTTACCGGATTCGTCAATTACATATCAATGGATACCAGCTACTGACCTTAGCAACGATACCATTTCAAATCCTTATGCGAATCCTGTTAATACAACAAATTATATTCTTTTTATTTCAAACGGGATATGCACAGATACAATTCACCAAAAAGTGGAGGTATATTTATTAACAGTGGATGCCGGCCCGGATACAACCATTTGTTCGGGAAACATATTACTGACAGCCATTTCTACGGGAGGAGCAACGACTTATATCTGGTCTACTTCGCCGAATTTGACGGATACACTGAATAATCCGATCACCAATAATTCCGTACTTGTCAATCCGACCGCTACTACGCCTTACTATGTACAAGTTTCGAATCAATATTGCGATGGAATGGATAGTGTAAAGGTTAAAATTTCGGATGTAAATATCGATGCAGGTAACGATCAGACCATTTGTACCGGCGATACTGCTTCAATCAGTGTTACGAACCTCAATCCTTCAAATCCATTGACATACCAATGGTCACCGGTTGGTTCGATTATAAGCGGTGCTAATTCTTCGACAGCAGTTGTAACTCCGGATTCCACTACCTTATATATTGTTACAGCCACAGATACCTTAGGTTGTCAGAAAACGGATACGGTCACAATACTTGCTTCTGTCATTATTTCCAATCTTATTACCGATAGCGTAAATTGCTTTGACGACTGTAATGGTTCTGCTTCTTTGAACCCTTCAGGTGGTATTTCACCTTATTCATATCAGTGGAGTGGGGGACAGACAACTCCCAATGTAAACGGACTTTGTGCCAACAATTATACTGTAACTATCACTGATGATTTAAACTGTAAATTGATATTGCCATTCACTATACATTCTCCGCAACCACTTCTTGCAATTATTTCAGATTCGGGCATGGTGGATTGCGATTCTGTTTGCGACGGATATGCAACTCTGCTGGTAAGCGGTGGTACATTTTCTTATCAATACCTGTGGATTGACGGCCAGATCACACCAACTGCCGACAGTCTTTGCGCAGGCAATTATTCGGTGACTATAACCGACAATCACGGATGTACCACCAACCTTCCCGTTAATATTGTTGATACATCCAATTTTTTCGCAGCTATTGATAGTGTTATTTCTCCGTCATGTTACGGATATTGTGATGCCTCGGCATTTGTTATTGCAAACGGTGGATTGCAGCCATATACCTATAACTGGAATAATGGTGAACATGGTTCAAGTACCGACAGCCTGTGTGCTGGAACACACAATGTGATGGTTTTTGAAGCAGGGGGTTGCATAAGGGACATATTTTTCAATATCAATCAACCAACGTCTGTTATACTTACTCCAACGGTTGTAGCGAATCCAAGTTGCGCAGGTTTATGCAACGGGCAGATCACTGTGAGTGCATCAGGTGGAACACCTTCGTACACTTACGTGTGGAGTAGTAGTCAGACAGGAGCTTCAATAAACAACCTTTGTGATGGGACATATTATGTTACAGCTTACGATTCGCACAATTGTTCTGAGATTGACACATTGACACTTGTTGAACCCACTACTCTTTTGGCAAATGTGGTTGCATCAAATGTGCCTTGTGAGGAAATTTGTAACGGTGTGGCTACTGTTTCGGCATCCGGCAGTGTACCACAATATTCATACCTGTGGAGTAATGGATTTACGGGAAATCCGGCAACCGGTCTGTGTTCAGGAACATATACCGTTACAGCGACTGATTCACATTTCTGTTCAAATATAGTTACTGTAGTCGTTGAAGATTCAGCTGTTTTCCCTCCGGTGATTCATACGTATGCAGATGATACGATTCTATACAATACTCAGAGTACGGGATTATATACTACTGTTATCAATGGTTTCACTTATTTATGGTCGCCAATAACAGGGTTGGGTAACCCTGCATCTCCCGAACCTACTGCAACTCCTGCATCGACTACTACTTATTATGTGACCATTACAGATCAATATGGTTGTAAGTATGTTGATTCGGTTACAATTTATGTGATTGATGTGTTGTGTGATGAATCGCAGATATTTATTCCCAATGCTTTTACACCGAACGGTGATAATAACAACGATGTGCTATATGTGAGAAGCAATGTAATGAAGAGCATTTACTTTGTGATCTATGACCGCTGGGGAGAAAAAGTTTTTGAAACCTATGATATGACTCAGGGCTGGAATGGTACATTCCGCGGAAAAGCCTGCGATCCTGGCGTTTTTGATTATTACATGAAAGCGATTTGTATTGACGATAAAGAGTTTATTAAAAAAGGAAATATTACGTTGATAAGATAAAGTCCCCTCTTGAGAGGGGATTTAGGGGTGTGCGATTTCAAAATTTATATTTATGGGGATTAGGGGTGTACAATTTAGAACTCCATATTTATAGAGGATTTTGAGGTGTGTTGAAATAGAAATTAAGAAATGCAGCGCAGAAAAATTATTCCATACAATCCCAAATTAAAAGAAATGGCACGAGGACTAAGAAACAATAGTACTTTGTCGGAAATCTTGCTTTGGGCTTATTTAAAAGGGAAGCAAATGCATGGATATGATTTTCATAGACAAAAGCCGTTGGATAATTACATAGTTGATTTTTTTTGTAACGAATTAATGTTAGCAATAGAGATTGATGGAGATAGTTACAACAATAAATATCATTATGATGTAAAAAGGCAAACAGAAATAGAATCGTATGGTATTTCTTTTCTGCGATTCTCTGATATGGATGTTAAAAGGAATATGCCTGAAGTATTAAGAATAATTGAAAACTGGATAATTGATAAAAATAATGTCGGGAATTAATGCATACTTTTTTCTTGTTGAAAAATAGTGTTAATGTTTTGACACACCCCTAATCCCCTCTCAAGAGGGGACTAATTTTGGGCATATGAGTAAATGGATATTATATATTTTAACTTTATTTCTTTCTTTTTGCGGTTTCTTTTCCGAAGCTCAGGACATCCATTTTACCCAATACTACACAAGTCCTGAAAATCTAAATCCAGCGCTGACAGGATTTTTTAACGGGACACAGCGTTTTACATTACAGAATAAAACACAGTGGCGATCTGTTACTACGCCATTCAAAACTCTTTCTGCTTCTTGTGATATGCCTGTTCTGAAGCGTTTTTTTAAGCAGGATCTTTTTGGCGGAGGTATTGTTTTTAACCGCGATCAGGCGGGCGATTCGAAGTTCGGAACAACACAGGCAAACATATCTTTGTCTTATATTCGCTCCATCAGCAGGATCAATAACCAATTTGTTTCATTTGGCGTACAAGCTGGAGCAGCGCAGCGAACCATTGATTATTCAAAGCTTGTTTTCGACAATCAGTATGATGGAACATCCTTCAATCCTGCACTTCCAAATAATGAACAATTTTCTAAAGAGAATTTTATTTTCTTCGATCTTTCTGCCGGTGCATATTGGCATTATATCCGGCACAAAGATCTTTATTTTAATGGGGGTATAGCTTTATTTCATATTAACAAACCAAAACAATCTTTATTTGGCAATAACGATGTTCTCCTCAACCGGAAGTTTGTAATGCATGGTAATTCACAGTTTGAAGTCACAAAAAAAATCCTTGTTCTTCCCGGACTCCTTTTTATGCAACAAGGAACATACAATGAAATTGACCTGGGCGCTTTGGGAAAATTTATTATAGAGCCTGCTGAAGCCAATTACCTCGCATTACAATTTGGAATGTATTATCGTTTTGAAGATGCGCTGAATTTTATTGCAGGGCTGGATTATAAAAATATTTCGGCAGGAATAAATTATGATGTAAATACATCAAATCTTGTTCCTGCTAGCAATTCGAGAGGTGGTTTTGAAATATCACTGATTTATATTATGAATAATAATACTAAAAAATACGCGAAGAAAATTCCATGTCCGATATTTTAAAAAATAGGTGAAGCAGGAAATAAGTTGGCAGTAATTTTAAAACACTACAATGAATGAACTTTTTGGATTATGGAATAAATAACCCAATTGCATCTTAAATAAAATCCTGAAAAACAACAACTATGAAAACACTTTTGACAATTTTAATCGCAGCAACCATAATGACAAGCTGCGGACAGACAAGCAATAATGTTAATAGCAATAAAAACATTATGACGGTTTCAAAAATTGACACAACATCAGAACAGTTAATATACAAAGGGCGATTTGTTGAAGTGTATGTAGAAAAAGCAATTTATCATTCTACGACAAACAGTAACTTTCTTATGAAGGTTTCAATAAAAAACACAAGTAATAAAACTATTGGGGTTGATCTTACAAATTATTGGAAAGTTATCTACCTTAATCATTGCGAATTTTCTGAAATACCAAGAAGGTATTTTTATAATGAGGTGCGAATGATTCCAGACACAGTAATTAATACAACTGTGGTAGTGAATAGATTTAAAAATAACTCATTAACGTTAATTAAACCAAATGAGACATTGGAATATTACGGAGAGTGGGAGCCTAGTGAAAATTTTAAAAAGCTTGAATCAGAATACAAAGGATGTTATTTAATTATTGGTGTTGACGGGCAGTTATTATTCACTAATGGTGAGGAGTTTGAGCATATAACTTTTAACAAGGCAGACGAGTCGAACAGAGTTTTTCTATTAAGTTGTCCAATAAATCATAAGACAATTCCTGAAAAAGCTGTAATTATTAAAAGGGAATGAAAATACTCCGACTTAATGGTAAACGGTGCACTAAAAAAGAAAAGTCGAGTAGGCAAAGGGGGATTTTCACCCCTAAGCCTCTCACAGAACCGTACGTGAACCTCTCGATTCATACGGCTCTTCCTGACAAGAATACGTAATAAATTATTGCTATGATTTAAAATATATTTGTATAAATTGTAATTGTGAGTAAATAGCCATCATACAAGCATAATAAAAAAATGAGACTTTTTTTAATTTTAATAATTATTTTAAACACCCTGTCAATACAGGCGCAAACGAAGGAGGAAAACCTGAAGTATGGCGATGAGGCTTTTGCTGACGGCGATTATTACAGCGCTTCTACTTACTATTTCAGCAACCTTCAGCATGATAAAAAAAATATTCCGCTTGCTTATAAATATGCTGAATCATGCCGTCTGTTCAATGATTACATAAGCGCTGAAAAGTGGTATTCGGTTGTAAACGCTTCTAAAAAAAGCAAAGAATATCCGCTTGTTATGTTTTACCTTGCATTGATGGAAAAGAGCAATGGCAAGTATCCGGAGGCGCGTAATATTTTTTTAAATTATTATAATGCGCATAGGTCTGAAGATACTTATTTTACAAGCAAAGCGCTTCATGAAACCGAAGCCTGCGAATTTGCTGAAAAAATCCTGAATGATACGATTCCTGTGTTGATTGAACATCTTGCCGAAAATGTAAATACTCCTTATTCGGAATTTGGTGCATTGCAATTAGGCGATACAACACTTGTTTATTCTGCGCTGAAGCCTAATTCCACTGAGGAATTTGAGTACCTGCTCCCGAATTTTTATCTCGCAAAAATTTATCAGTCGAAGAATACTATTGCCGGATGGTCTGCCAGTAAAGAGCTTCCGCAAAAATTCAACAACAAAGAAACAAATAATGCCAATATTGCATTCAGCCGTGATCATAAAAGAATGTATTTTTCGCGATGTACAGTAGGAAAAATCAGCGAAACCAGATGTGCCTTGTGCATGAGTGAACTGCTGAACGGCAAGTGGCAGGCGCCTGTAAAACTCAATGAAAAGATCAATCTGTCAGGTTATTCGTCCACCCAGCCTTCCATTGGAACACTTGAAAATAATACAGAAGTGTTGTACTTTGTTTCTGACAGACCTGGCGGTATTGGCAAAAATGATATCTGGTACTCTATCATCAAGGATGGAAAATATAATGATCCTGCAAATTTGGGAAGTACCGTGAACACTCCGGGAGATGAAATTTCTCCTTTTTATTATGATGACACAAAAATCCTTTACTTCAGCAGTGACTGGCATGATGGACTTGGGGGTTTTGATATTTTTAAATCCAGAGGCGCTTTGAATGAATGGACAAAGCCGGAAAACCTGGGCTTCCCAATCAATACAAGTTATAACGACATGTATTTTACTATCAATGAAATTGATACAGACGGGTATTTTACTTCTAACAGACCGGGATCTTTTTACATTAAAGGTGAAACCTGCTGCAATGATATTTGGTCGTATGAATGGCAGAAACCGCGAAAGGTAAAAATTGACACGATCGTTTTTAAACCCGATACCGTTAACTATGAACAAAGCATCAAAGACCTTCTTCCTCTTGCTTTATATTTTCATAACGATATACCTGATCCTGCATCAACCGACACTGTCACAAAACTGAATTATAAAACCACTCTTGCCGAATATATTGAAATGAAAGAGTTTTATGAGAAAGAATATTCGAAAGGTTTGAAAGGAAATGATAAAACTAAAGCAATAAATGATATTGACGAATTCTTTGATAATTACGTTTCCAGCGGATTTAGCAAGTTGAAACAATTTTCGGAATGGCTGCTGAAAGACTTGCAGAAAGGCAAGGATATCAAGATTACTGTAAAAGGATACTGCAGCCCGCTCCATACAACGGAATACAACATAAATCTTGCAAGGCGCAGAATTTCAAGCCTTATAAATTACTTCAGAAATTATGAATATGGCGTTTTCATTAAATATATGGAAGGTACTTCGTCCGATGGAGGCAAGCTGGAAATACATGAAGATCCGGTTGGAAAATCGCAGGCTAATCCTTTGGTGAGCGATAATCCTAATGACCAGCGTAACTCCATATACAGCCGTGCAGCAGCGTTGGAACGCAAAATACAGATTATCATGTACCAATCGAAGGATTCAGTGACAACTGTTAAAAAATATCCGGAAATTATATTCGCGGAAAATCTGCATGATTTCGGAAAAATAACAAAAGGTGATAAAAAGGTATATTCATTTGTTTTCCATAACACCGGCGAGGCAGATCTGATTATTGCCGGAGTGGAAACAAGCTGTGGATGTGCGGTATCCGACTTTCCGAAAGATCCTGTAATTCCAGGCGCTAAGGGGCAGATTAACATTCTTTTCGATAGCAAGGATGAGTTAGGGGAAAAAAAATCAACAATTACGGTGTACTCTAATGCGCAAATAAATAAGAAGGAACTTATCATTGTTTCCGAAGTGGTTCCTGCTCCTGAAATTAAAAAGGAAACACCACAGAAGAACCAGAAAATTCCTCCGAACCAAAAAAACAAACCATGCAGTACTTGTCCAAAATGAAAAAGATTATTGTTTTAGTGTTATTTACCCTTACCGGATGCGGCAGTCATCAGTCAGAACATTCGGTTGTTGTGAAAGCTGATGCACTGATACATCGTGATTATTGTGAAAAGAAAACATTAAGCGAATACGAAAAATTTTTTATAAAAGCCGGTCTTGTTGATGTACAGAAGCTGGATCCTCGTGTAAGAGTGAAACTGAAATATTCAACTACTGATAATCTTTTTGGGTTTGATGCTTATGGCGATCTTGAAAAGGCATACCTGCAAAAGGATGTTGCGCAAAAACTTGTCAATGCTCAGGAATATTTGAATATGAACATGCCTGGCACATGCCTGATTATTTTTGATGCTGCCCGCCCGCGAAGTGTACAACAGATCATCTGGGATTCACTGAAAATGCCTTTTGAAGAAAAAATAAAGTATGCCTCAAATCCAAAACTCGGAGGCTTGCATAATTTTGGCGCTGCTGTTGATGTGAGCATTGTAGATAAGAATGGTAAAGAACTTGATATGGGCTCCCCGTTTGATTTCATGGGCGAATTATCATATCCGGAAAATGAAGCAAAACTACTAAAGGAAGGAAAGCTGACACAGCAGCAGGTTAACGATAGAAAACTTCTGCGTAGTGTGATGTACAAAGCAGGTTTTTTTAACATTCAAACCGAATGGTGGCATTTCAATTCTTGCACACGCGAACAAGCGATGGTAAAGTATAAAATAATTGAATAATAACAGGTAAGTTATATGGAACAAAAAGATGAGAGCGAGCTGAAAGCGCTTATCAGCCTTACAGATGAACCCGACAATGTCATCTTTAGTCAGATCGTCAAAAATATCCTTTCGTATGGAACTGCGGCTATACCATTCCTTGAAGAAAGATGGGAGAATTCATTTGATTCCATGACGCAGCAACGGATTCTGAACATTATCCACAATATACAGTTCGATACTGTCTGTGCCGAATTCGATCATTGGATAAAATTCGATTCAAAGAACCTGTTTGCAGCGTTTATGCTTATTACACGCTACCAGTATCCTGATGTGGACGAAGATGAAATAAAACAAAAAATAGAGGAAATCCGAAAAGACATCTGGTTAGAACTGAATGAAGATTTGACTGCACTTGAAAAAGTAAAAGTTATCAATCATATTCTTTACGACATTCACAAATTTAGTGGTAACGTGGAAAATTTTCATGCCCCGCAAAATTCCTACCTGAATACTTTGCTTGAAAGCCGCAAAGGAAACCCGCTTTCGTTGGGCATCCTGTATATGATCATTTCACAGCAATTGAATATCCCTGTTTACGGCGTAAATCTTCCTGAACATTTTGTACTTGCCTATACCAACGGGCTTGCTGAAGAGAAACTGGAATTTCCCGACGAGAGTGAGGTTTTATTTTATATTAACCCTTTTACCAAAGGTGCGGTATTTTCAAGGAAAGAAGTAGAGCAGTTCATTAATCAACTGAAATTAGAACCATTAAAAATATTTTTTAAGCCTTGCTCCAACCTTGATATTATTCGCCGCCTTGTCAACAACCTGATCTATTCATACAACAAGCTTGGCCATACCGACAAAGTAAACGAGCTGGAACTCCTGATGAAAATGCTGAATGGTTAAGAGGTTGTTTAAAATTTGCGAAGTGCAATACGCAGATGTCACTCTGAGCCAGCCATTAGATGGGACGGCTCAGCCTGACAGATAATCTGGTATCAAACGTATTAGAAAAAACAATATTATTTACTGGCCGACTGTAAAACCAATTAATAATTTTGGCATTGTTAATTTGGTATAGATTTTTTAGATTGCTTCGGTCGTTCCTCCCTCGCAATGACGTTTGAATTGAGCGTCATTGCGAGCGGAGCGAAGCAAACTCTATATTTATTTAACAATACCATAATTTTAAACAACCTTTAATTTTCAAGAGGGGAGGGGGGAAATGGAAAACTCTTTTGCAGCCGAACCACTGTCAGTTTTAATGTATGGGCTGCATAAGTGCTTTATACTAAAAACGGGATAATGCCAGCCGCAGGCGGGTTTGTACATCGCCAAAGGCGATTTGATAGGTCTTTGGTTTATAGTCAGGGCTGCCAGTTTAGTCAATGGTTGCCAGTTATTGGTAAAAATTAACTAACGACCCTGCCTTGGCAGGCGGGCAAACCGGCTGCTGTTTGTTTCTTGGCACACTCAGTTTTTCACGCAACGAACGCTAAAGCCGCACGTCTTATATTTGTAGTCGCTCCTGAACACGGTAGAGTAACTGTGATCCAAGTTGCGAAACCAAACGTGCGTGGCATCGCCCTCTGTAGAAGACCCCCAGTAGCCGAGCATTCCAATGTCATAGAACGTACCCACGTGGCTACGGGGGCCTCCGGGCATGGCTGCGAAACCACTAGTGTTGGTGCCTGCGCTGGGGCTTGCCCATAACGGAGCTGCGCCGTTGCCAGTTGTTTTTAACTTATTGCCTGTAGTAACACCACGCCAGTCTATTGTATTACAACCGGGATCAGTACCCGGTTCTATCGCATTTTCCATAGTACACCATTCGGCATCGGTTGGTATATGCCAGCCTGTGGGACAAATGCCTTGTACACTTCCCGTAGGAGCGGGACTCCATGAGGTAGTAATGGTTGCGCCATTATAATATTGCATCATTTCCGCCCATTCATACAAACCACCGTAAGTGGCGCAGTTGGCTTCAACATTGCCATAACAGTACTTTTCAATAACGGGCGTTGGTGTTTCGTTGTGCATATCAGTATGGGAAACGCCCGTATTGATGCTTTCCACATAAGTACCCACGTTCAGGTTTTGCGCCATCCAGCACTGTGAGCCTATTTGTATAATGTTATATGTTTTACTGTCCCTGCTGTCGGTTATTGTGCCAGTGCAAAGATCAGAAATACCGTCGGTACTATAAAAACATGATTTGGTATATTGTGTAAGCACGGTAGCGGAAGAATTGCCGCAGGCGTTATATGCCCATACATAGCGGGTGTATGCTGTTCCGCAAATCATACCTGTTTCGGTTATTGAGGTGGTTGTACTCATATCCGTGGCAGTGCTGTAATCGTTAGTTGTATTCCATTTATAGCCTGTAGCGCCACTTGCTGTATTCCAATTCCAAACTATTTGTGTTCCCGAAGGAGTGTGTGTACCTGCCGCCGGCGCGCCAACAGATGTATTTAAAGCAATCCAGGCTGTGCCGTTGTAATAGTTAAAGTCATTGCAGTTAGTGTTATAAATAAGAAGTCCGTTTACCGGCGAAGAAGGAAAAGTTGCCATGCGGGGTATCAGCACTCCTTGTGTGCTGCTGCTTACATCAAGTATTGCAGAACCAGTTGGGCCTGATGTTCCTATTCCAACACTTATTCCGTTATTGTATAAAAAACTGTTTGCAATCCAGCTTGTACCATCGTGTCGTAAGGTTTGTCCTGAAGTACCTGCTACTAAAGGTCCTGTTGGTCCGGTTGGACCTTGAAGTCCATTCGTACCATTTGTTCCATTATTACCTTGTATGCCTTGCGAGCCGGTAGCTCCTGTTGAGCCTGTTGCTCCAGTTGAACCAGTTATTCCAGTGACTCCGGCCACTCCGTCAGAACCTGTTTCTCCCGTTGAGCCTGTGTTTCCTGTTGCACCTGTCAGACCGGTAGCACCAGTTGAACCTGTGTTGCCTTGTCCTCCTGTTGTGCCAGCCGAACCTGTGGCTCCAGTCGAACCAATTTCTCCCGTTGAGCCTGTTGAACCTGTCGCTCCTGCTGAACCAATACCTGTGGCGAGCCGTACCCATTGAGCGCCACCCCAATAATAAAACCCAGGCGTAACATCGCCGGTAGCAGCAGTATTGTATATTAAAAGACTTACAACAGGGCTTGTTACAGGTAAAGCAGAGCTTGTGCCTGTTAAGGCTACTCTGGGAACCAGCACTCCTCTGTTTGCATCGCTCACATCAAGCATCGCCGAAGGGTTGGCGGCAGCGCCTGTTGTGTTGATTGACACGCCATTTTGCGAAAAAGCAAAATTTATTGCTACTAAATTTGCGATTAAAAAAAATGATATTTTTTTCATTTTGCGTCTTCTTTTAAAATTTTTATTAATATTTTTTTTGCCCACTCAGGCATTAATTTGACTTGCTATAAATAAAAAAGCGTGGACTATAACTTTATCCGCCTTTGAGGTTCTCGCGAAACCCGACTAACAAGATAAATTAAGCCCACGCCGTGACGTGAGCATTAACTTATTATACCTTGTTAGTCTTAAAATTTGCGAGATTCCAAAGACAAGAATAAAAGCTAACGCTTTTCTATGAAATTATGTTAAAATTTTATGTCATACTTGCTTTGTATTCTTTATGTTACTATTTTTTTCGTTGTTATTGTTTCTGATTTTTTCATTAATCCCTGAATAAGCTTGTTTTCCTAATATTACGGAAAATATTTATAAAAGTTGTTTCTATGACCAAATCGTGCAAACCAAACAGTATTCTTTCGTATTATTAAACCTATTCTGTAATTTTCATCTATTTTTATCCGGTAATGAACCGTATATTTTCTAAGCTTTTTCAAATTATGAATTTTATTAATGCCGGTTGCGTTTTTAACATTCAGAATAGTATTCTTTACAGCCATAAGAACAATGGTGTTGCTGATATCAATATCCCTGTTAAACTGTCCTTTATATCTTAACTCCACGTTTTCTTAATGTTTGATAAATAACTTCTTCGGAAACATCTTCGCTTTTCATACCTTCATCAATCCATTTGGCAATAGCCATTTCTTCTCTTTCTTCATCGGTTAATACCCGTGATCTGAATTGAAATTCTTTCAATAAAGACAAAAAGAAAGATTCTTTTTTTTCAGGAATATTTACAATAATTGTTTTCATATATAAGTGGTTTAATCAATATGTCTGTGATAAACAGTTTCGTTCACATAATTCTATGTCAAGATTTTATTACAAGTCAAAGGTACAAAATTATTTATTGATGTTGCGCAAATATAATAAACACATACAAAATTAATGGTCAGACAGAGCCGATTTTCCTGAAATGAAAGTGGAAGGATAATCGTGTCCCTGCCTACCGTAACGGCAGTTCAGGCAGGGAAGTCGACCATTAAGAGCCACTCTTCGACACGGACTCCATCCCGCAAACCTTCACTATGTCCGGCTCTGAGTGACATTGATAAATAAAAAAAATAAATATGCGTAACATCACTTACTAATAAAATTGGTCGGTTTAAAGTACAGAATTCGGCTAAACGCTAAATTTTAAATGTTTTAAGTTTATGTCATTTTCATTAATTTATATTTTTATTTCAATACCGTATTTTTTTATTTCAGCGATAAAAGGATCGCCTTTTAAAAAATAAGATGTCGGGTATGGATGAGGTTCGATATTATAAAATTTTGCAGTTACAGGCGCTAATGAACGCCAGTTATCAAAAGTATTATCGGTAAACTGATCGGAAACCAATAAAACATCAATATCCGAATCTTTACCGGCAGTATCTTTTGCATAAGAACCGAATAATATTACTTTATTGAAGTGAATATTTTTTTGATTGCAAAAGTCTACATAGTCTTTTATCAGTTTTATTATATTTTGCTGAGCAGGCATAATTTTAGTTTTTTAATTTTCTCTAAATAATCATAAGTATAATCTTTGGTGCAAATCAAATCAATGTTTGAAACGTAATCAGGATACCTGCCCTCAATATTGAATTTGTTAATGTCGGCAGCAAACGTTTCATCTTCTTCCGCAAGGGTAATACCTGCCTGGGCTAGAAGTTTGTTAAGATTGTGGATTTTTGGCGGATAATTGTCCTCATTATTTTTTACCCATAAGGCTTTGCATATTTTTTCGATGTGCAAATGGGCAAAAAATAAACTATACAAATATTTCTTTTGCTTAAATAACACCAATGAAACTTCCCAGTCTTTTTCAGAAGTATCAATCCAGTATTTTATAAAATCCTCTTTTATCATTATGTCAATATTTTACTACAAGTCAAAGGTACAAAATTATTTGTTAAAATAGTTTTTCAAAAAACTATTTATATTCTTTTCCACCCTGTCTAAAACGTCCGAAACATCACATTTCACAAACTTTTCACCGGTAATGTTTTCAAATAATTCAATATATCTTTCAGATATCAGGTTCACAAAATCATCGGTCAGTTCGGGAAGTTTTTGTCCGGCTTCACCCTGAAACCCATGTTTCATCAACCATTCACGCACAAATTCTTTTGAAAGCTGTTTCTGAGCTTCACCTTTTGCCTGCCTTTCTTCATATCCTTTTTTGTAGAAATAACGGGAAGAATCGGGTGTATGGATTTCATCAATCAAAAATATTTTTCCATCCTTTTTACCAAACTCATATTTCGTATCAACGAGTATAAGCCCCATCTTTTCTGCTATTTCGCTGCCCCTTTTAAAAAGTTCGAGTGAATATTTTTCAAGCAAAGCATAATCTTCTTTCGTTACTAATCCTTGGCGGATAATTTCTTCACGGGAAATATTTTCATCATGAGCGCCTTGTTCCGCTTTAGTTGTAGGGGTAAGTATCGGTTCCGGAAATCTTTCATGTTCCTTCATCCCTTCGGGAATGGGTACTCTGCATATTTGCCGTTCACCTTTTTTATAAGCTCTCCACGAACTGCCGGTGAGGTAAGCTCTTACGATCATCTCTACAGCAAAGGGTTCGCATTTGTATCCAACAGTAACCATTGGATCAGGGGTTGCGATCTTCCAGTTAGGAATGATATCGGCAGTTGCATCCAGAAATTTTGCAGCAATTTGATTCAGCACCTGTCCTTTATATGGAATACCCTTAGGCAATACCACGTCAAACGCAGAAATCCTATCGCTTACTAACATGACAAGGATTTTATCGCCGATGTTGTATACATCTCTTACTTTTCCTTTGTAAAAACTTTTTTGTCCCGGGAAATTGAAATTCGTTTCAATAATAGCATTTTTCATGAAAAATTCATTAGATTTTACAGTTTCTGTAATTGATTGGCTTTTGATTTGTAGAGTTATATTAAACCTAAATTTTCGCATTGAGATTGCTTCAGCCTCCTGCGTCGGCTTCGCAATGACGTCATTGCGAGGAGGTACGACGAAGCAATTTTTACGTCATCTTTTTATTAACTTAACAGTAGTCTATGGCAGCAGGTTTGATTTTTTGTTTATGATTTTAAAACCCAATAACAATTAACCTTTGACCAAACCAGTTGCTATGACTATATACTACTTGCCTATTTTTTATTTTCCTTTTCATAAGCATTTACAATTTTATTTACCAGCCGGTGGCGAACAATATCGCGTTCATCAAGCATAACAATATCTACGCCCTCTATATCTTTAAGAATCCTCATAACATGAAGAAGCCCTGATGCCTGATTCCGTGGAAGATCTATCTGTGTAATGTCGCCCGTGATAATGAATTTCGAATTTTGGCCCATTCTTGTCAGGAACATTTTCATCTGTGGTTCGGTGGAATTCTGGGCTTCATCAAGTATAGCAAATGCATTTTCAAGTGTTCTGCCACGCATGAATGCAAGGGGCGCCACTTCTATAGTTCCGTCTTCCATAAAAGAATATAGTTTCTGTGATGGGATCATATCCCGTAACGCGTCATAAAGGGGTTGTAAGTATGGGTCCAGCTTATCTTTCAGATCGCCAGGAAGAAAGCCAAGATTTTCCCCTGCTTCAACTGCCGGTCGTGTAAGTATGATTCTCTTCACTTCTTTATTTTTCAATGCCCTCACAGCAAGAGCCACGGCGGTATATGTTTTACCTGTTCCGGCGGGGCCGATAGCAATGATCAAATCATTTTTTATATAACTGTCTGCCATCCGCTGCTGATTGATAGTTCTGGCTTTAATGGGAACCCCATTTTTTCCGTGAACCAGAACATCTTTCTCTGTTTCCGTGCCATTATAACTTTGATGAATATCCATGATATATTCAATATCTTTTTCCGTGACCTTTCCGAACTTTTCGTAATGCTTTAACAGAATCTCAAATCGTTCTTCGAACTGGGTAAGTTCCAATTCGTCTCCTATTGCTTTTATCATGTCTCCGCGCGAGATTAGTTTCAACTTTGGGAAAAATTTTCTGATCAACTCAAGGTTAGAGTCGTTGACGCCAAATATATCAACAGGATTGATGGATTCCAGTGTAAAAACTTTTTCTGTCATTTTTTTTGTCAATAGCAATTGCGGCGGCAAGCACAATTAATACGTAATATTTTTAGGTAAATATTTTTATAAATAACTATATTTATTACTTTTGGACATTACAAAAATAACAACATTTTCCAAATAATATAATTGCTTAACCTTTCAATAATGGCAATTATTACACTTACTACTGACTGGGGACTGAAAGACCACTATACTGGCTCTGTTAAAGGCACTTTATTATCTCTGATGCCGGATGCAACCATTGTTGATATTACCCACGAAATACCATCATTCGATTTAGAACCGGCTTCTTTTGTGATTCTAAACTGCTATTATAATTTTCCAAAAGGGACTATTCATATTATAGGGATCAATACTGAGGCTTCCATTGAAACACCTCACATCGTGATGCTTTATGATGGCCATTATTTTATTGGTGCAGATAACGGTATTTTTTCACTTATTGCGCACGGAAACCCCGAAAAGATTATTGAGCTTAATATCCCACAGGATTCGGACTATTTTACTTTCTCTACACGCGACGTATTTGTGAAAGCGGCCTACCTGATAGCAAAGGGGGAGAAACTCGAAAACCTTGGGTTTAAAAAGGACGCTCTTAATGAAATGATAACATTAAAACCTGTTGTTGAACCCAATTCAATTAAAGGAAATGTTATTTACATTGATTCCTATGAAAATGTTATCACCAATATCAGCAAGGAGTTATTCAGGGAAGTAGGTAAAGGTAAAAAATTCGTGATATCGTTTCGCGGAGGAAATGACATAAACAACATTAGCCATGCATATAAAGATGTGGATCCCGGCGAAAAACTCGCATTGTTCGGAACTTCAGGTTGCCTTGAAATAGCAATAAACATAGGTAATGCAAGCAGTTTGCTTGGACTCAAACTCAAGGATTCCCTGAGGATCGATTTTGAAGAATAATACCGGTTAACAATATATAATAGTTCAATAAATAATTCTGAACATGAATTTATCGGAAGCGTAACACTGTTAAAATAATTCTCCCTTTAATGACTGATAGCTAATGACCAATGACAAAATATTATTAAACCACGGCAGTGGTGGCAAAATAACTCACGAGCTGATAAGTAGTATATTCATTAAATATTTTAGCAATGAAATATTAAAAAGTCAGACCGATTCCGCAATTCTCAATATTGACAGCAATTTGCTTGCTTATACAACCGATTCCTATGTGGTAGATCCTATCTTTTTCCCCGGTGGCGACATCGGAAAACTGGCTGTTTGCGGAACTGTAAATGATCTGGCTGTCTCAGGTGCGAAGCCTTTGTATTTAAGTTGTGGCTTTATCATTGAAGAAGGATTTCTTTTATGTGATCTGGAAACTATTGTAAAATCAATGGCTGAAGAGGCAAAAAAAGCAGGAGTATATATTGTTACCGGCGATACAAAAGTTGTTGACAAAGGCAAATGCGATAAAATTTTTATTAATACATCTGGAATTGGCCTGCTGGATATGAAAAGAAAGCATATCAGTTTTGGAAACGAAATTGAAGTTGGTGATATAGTCATTGTGAACGGTACAATTGGTGATCATGGAACTGCCATTCTTTGCGCACGAAATAGTATCGAATATACAAGCAACGTCCGGTCTGACTGTGCTTCGCTGAATCACATGATATTTAAGGCTCTCAACATATCTGATAGAATTAAATTCATGCGCGATGCCACTCGCGGAGGGCTTGCTACGGTACTTTGTGAACTTGCTGAAAAACATAATTTGGGAGTAGAAGTAAGTGAAAGTTTTATCCCCATTCAGGAAAGTGTAAGAGGTTTATGTGAGATATTTGGGTTTGATCCGTTGTATATGGCTAATGAAGGAAAAGTTGTAATGGTGGTTGGAAGAAATGATGCGGAAAAAGTTTTGAAAGTTTTGAAAGAAGATGATTTTGGGAAAAACGCTGCAATCATTGGTGAAGTGACAGAATCAAACAAAGGAATGGTTGTCATGAATACTGGGATTGGCGGCAAAAGAATCATTGATATGCTCGCAGGAGAACAGTTGCCAAGGATTTGCTAGTCTGTTTTAAATATAATTAAATAATTTTGAAAACGGATGTATTCACCCATCCCATGCTGCCATTCGCGATTTTTATTTCGCTCCATTCACCAACACTGTCAATAATTTTAATTTTGGTGCCTTCGTGAATCACGAAAAGGTCGGTGCTGTTATCATCAGGAGAGCTTTTGGCTGTAACAGACGGACAGAAAATAATAGCTTCTTTTGTATTACTAAGAATGGAATATTGCACTTGTGCAAAGGCGAGTAATTTAATGGTAAGCAAAAATGTGACAATGGCACACCAAAAGGCGATCTTGCGGACTTTTAAAATTCCCGAAAAAAGATAAACAGAAAGCAATCCGAGAAAAATCACAAAAATGATAAGTCCAAACACAGCCCAGATGTTAAATGAAAAAATATTTGCTGCATTTTTATACCAGCGGATAATAAAGAATTCAGGGACAGCATCTATTTTATCAACGATTTTGGTATTGGCAACTTTCAGGTTATAATTTATATCTTCATCTCCGGGTTGCAGTTTCTTTGCTTTTTCGAAATACAGTATAGCAGAAGTATAGTCGTTCAGTTTAAAATAAGCATTGCCTATGTTATAGTATAGTTCGGGAGCTTCATAACCGTTTTTAACGACCTTAAGATAACAATCGATAGCCTGCTGATAAAACCTGCCTGTATATGCTTTGTTGCCTTTCACGATTAAAGTTGCATTATCTTCAGCAAAGACAGGTATTGCAGCAAAAAACCATAATACAATTAATATCCGCTTCATCTTAGTTCCTTTTCCATTTTGGTGATGATATCAATAGCTTCATTATAAATACCGTCTATGGTATAAGCGCTGTCAGTCGGGGCAAATCGGGCATATTCACAGTTGTTCAGCGTATCAATGAATTGTTTTGCGATATCTTCGTTTACATTCTTTTCAGCGAATTTTTCGTTAACAGTATCTTTAAAAAGTTCTGCCAGCGGTATTCCCAGCTTATCACTCACATAGCCCCACAAGGCTTTAAATACTTCATCAAGGAAAGGCTCTTTCTTGTTTTCCTTCAGGTAAACATTTGCTGTTTTCATACGTTTGCGCGCCACTCCGGTTGCCTTTTTGTTACGCATCAAAGCGATGTTGCTGTTTTCCTTTAATTTCTTCCTGTAAATAATCACGAATAAAATGAATAATACTATTGGTGCAAATAACAGGATTAAGAAGAATGGAGAGGCATAGAAAAATGTGCCGATATGTGTAAGTGTGAAATTTGTTGTTTTTAAATACCGGATATCACTGTTCAGGTATTTGATTTCTTCTTTATTTGCACTTGTTACAGTAGTATTGTTATCACCGCTGCCCTTGGCTACTTTGAGCTTGAATTCAGATGAAGTAAGTGTAATGTATGTGCCTTTTGCAAGATCAAAATAGCAGAAATTTACAGGCTTAATTGTGAAATCGCCTGCGCTTCTTGGAATAATAAGGTAATTGAATGTTTTGGTTCCCGAAATTCCGGCTGTTGTTACCGAAATATTTTCTTTAATATCTGGTTCGTAAGTTTCAAGATCAGTTGGAAATTCGATATCGGGTTTATCGATTAAACTAATATTGCCGGTTCCTGTAATTTTGAATATAAGATTTATAGCATCATTTGTTTTTACGTTGGTCTTGTCGATAGTAGCATCCAAAGTAAATTTTCCTACGCTTCCTTTAAATTCAGATGGTTGATTTGTAACAGGTAATGCTTTTACATTAAGTGAAACAGAATTTGAAGAAATAGTCTTCTTTACATTGGTATAAGTGTCGAACATTGAGTTGCCAAAGTTATTGAAATTACTAAAGAACGGGTCTTTGAAAAAATCAGCAAACGGGTCGTTATATTTTTGCTTTGTTACTACCTGCACCACACATTCCACATTAAGAGGGTCTATTTTCAGAACACCTGATTTCTGAGGGAAAAGCGCTATTTTCCTGATTTCTGCAACAACATATTTTGCGCCGCCAATGGTTTCGTTGTACTGAGTTGGTTTGTTGCTGTCCTTTGTAAGGTCTTGTGACCAAAAACCGGTGTAAGCGGGTATTTTTTCAATACCATATTGGGTAACAGGTATCTTTGTATATATTTTATAAGTAACCATCACCTGTTCTCCGACATAAGGGTTTGTTTTATCAATGTAAGCTTTGATAAAGATATCATTATTGCCTGCGTCAGCAGTGGTGGCGGTTGCAGTGGCGCTTTTAGATGTTGCAGTATTGTTGCTGTTGCTTGCAGTGGTACTTCCGCTACCAGTAACTTCAATGGTCAATTTGTTTGATTCTATCCAGACTCCGTCCACTTTGGCTTTAGCAGCATCAATAGTGAATTTTCCTGTTGCTGTGGGGACAAGTTGGAAAGTCCATGTTGATTCATCATCTCCACCTTGCACCTGCTTACCATTTATATAAACAGTCATTCCGCCGCCGCTACTTTGATATTGACCTACAATACTGAAATTATTAAACGAAGGCTTTACAAAACTTGTTGCAGTACCACCCGATAGAGTGTATGTAACCTGGAAAGATGAGTTCAATGAAACTTTGGAATATTTACAACTAGCCGTGAGCTTTGCCTGCCCCGAAACATAATTCCACGAAGCGAGAGTGAAAAATAAAATTGATAATATATATTTAAGTCTGTTCATTTATTTTATTTAAAGTTCAATGTTTCCTCTAAACTTCATTAAACTTTCATAATTTAACATTCTGCATTCTCAATTCTTACCAGTCTTTTTCCACTTTCACTTTAACAGGTATAACTTTTTCATTTTTTAATTTATCCTGTAAGTTTTTGTCTTTATTATTCAGGGCATTTAGCATGCGTTCAGCATCTTTTTTTGATATTTGATCTTTATTTTGTTTCTGCTGTTGTTTGTCTTTATTCTTATCTCCTTTTTTTTGGTCTTTGTTCTGATTCTTGTTTTGATCTTTATTCTGGTCTTTGTTCTGATCCTGTTTGTCCTGTTTTTGTTGCTGTTTTTGTTTCTGCAGCATTTTCATTGCATAAGAAAGATTATATTTTGTATCTGGATCTTTCGGAGTATTGCGTAAAGCATTTTTATATGCTTCTATGCTTTGTTCATATTTTTTTGATTGAAGCAGTGAATTACCAAGGTTATGATAAATTTTTGCCTTTGTTTTTTTATCAAGTTTATTTTCTAAAAGACTTTGAAAAGTTTTTACTGCATTTTCGTAATTGCCTTGTTTGTATACAGCATCACCCATATTGAATTTGCCTTTTGTATAGGTAGAATCTTTTGTAAGGGATTTTTTATAAGCGACTTCGGCATCTTTATAATTTCCGCTTTTATACAGCGAATTACCTTTACGCACAAACTTTTCAGCGCTCTGCGAAAATGCAGGAACCGTGAGAAGTGCAAGAAAAAATAAAACGAATGTTTTTAAATATTTTATATCCATTTAGTGGTTTTTATAATTTTTTTAATTCCTTGTTTGTCTGTATTGTCTGTCTACTCTTTTATCCTGTTTTTCCTGGTATTTTTCTATTTCAATATTTAATGGTTCTGAATGAGCAATGTCAATATGTGTTAAAGCACATGCTAGCCCCTGAGCATCTTTACAGTCAGCGATAAGCGAGCAGACTTATTTCGCAAACAGTTGATAACCTTGCACCAGTTGCAGACAACAAATATTTGATGGAACGGGGCGATATCATCAGGTTGAAATTTTATATGATGATTTTATTTGATCCTATGAATAGCCAAATGTATTTTTTACCTGAGAGTCACATTTGACATATCACATCTTGCATTTGAGATCACGACCATTATTTACTAAGTATTTTAAATTCTGTTCTCCTGTTTAATTGTCTTCCTTCATCAGTTTCATTTGTGGCAATGGGTGTGGTTTTTCCGTAACCTTGTGCGACCAATCTGCCCTTGTCAATATTTTTGCCGATCATATAATCAACCACCGACTGGGCTCTATCCTGAGATAATTTCATATTGTATTCATCAGAGCCTATGTTATCTGTATGGCTTGAAATTTCAATTTTTATTGTAAGGTTTTCAGTCATTAATTGAACCAGGCGATCAAGTTCCGACACAGACTCAGCGCGTAATGTGGCTTTATCAAAATCATAAAAAATATTGTTGAGGACAATCTTTTTTCCCACTTCAACTTTTTTCAGTTGAATATCTTTTATTATTTCCTTGTATCCTGTAGAAAGAGGAATATTGACATTTTCGGAATGAAACAAATAACCGTCTGAATTTACTGTTATACTATAATTTTTATCTGAAGGAAGCGATACAAGGTATTTTCCTGATTCACTGTTTGAATTAATGGTGGTTATAATTTCATTTTTTTCAATGTCTTTGATCACTATTTTTGCTTCAAGCGGCGTTCCTGAAATTTCATCGGTAATTGTACCTTTTAATAAAGTAAGCTGAGGGCCTTTTTGCTTTTCCAAAGAAATAAATTTAATTTCATATAAATCATTTTCTCCAATACCACCCGCTTTTGCAGATGAATAATATCCGGTTTTACCATCCGCCGTAAAAACAAAAAACACATCATCATTAACAGTATTGAGATAGGTGAGATTTTCAGGTTTACTCCATTTCCCGCCTGCCTGCCCTTTAGGCAGGTTTTCAAAAACAGATTTAAAGATATCATATCCTCCGGTTGATTTATGTCCTTTTGAACTGAAATAAAGAGTTTTTCCATCGGGGTGTATGAAAACCCCTTCTTCATCCTCAAGAGTATTTATCACGCTACCGAGGTTTTTGGCTTTTCCCCATTTGTCGTTTTTATCCTGAGTACACTTCCATATATCAAGCCCGCCTTTTCCACCTTCCCTGTCGCTTACAAAATAAATTGTTTTCCCGTCGGGTGAGAAACTTGCTGAGGTTTCCTGACTTGGGCTGTTAATGGGTTCCGGCAATTTAACAGGTATGCTCCATTTTTTGCCATGAAGTTCCGATTCCCAGATATCACCGTTTCCTTCCCCTTCTTTATCGTCACGGTATAACAACATACGTTGTCCATCGTTAGAAAGGGCTATTGCCGAATTATTCCTGCCGGGTTCGTTTATTGTTTCTCCTAACATTATTGGTTTATTCCATTTTTTTTTCGCTTCTGAAAAAGTTGAGGAATAAACATTTTCTTTTGATGGCTTCTTTTTTTCTTTTTCTTTTTCAGTTACAGGCCTTCTGGAGGTAAAAATCAATATTGAGCCATCTGCTGAAATTACAGGTGCATACTCGGAAAATGCAGTATTGATTTCTTTCCCAAGATTAGATATGACGATTTTTAAAGTATCATTAACTTTTACCGTGTCCTTTTTTTGCCCGAAAACAAAACAGGTTGAAAACGCACCACAAAATAGAATCAAAAGATATTTCATATTTTTAATGATATCTTGATTTGGAATAATTGAATGGATTGGGAGTTATGAAGCGAAGAGAGATTTCAATACCTCCATTACCATTGCTGGCAGTTTTTAATCCGGAAAGGTTTACATCATAGCTGACGCCTATAGCACATTTAGAAAACTCGTATAGAATACACGCAATCACAGCATCGCTGTTTCTGTAATATAATCCTGTTGAAATACTCGCCCCTTTTACAAAACTTGTATATTTTGATGATTCCTTGAACTGATAACGGAACAATGAACCCAATAACAGTTCATTTGCTTTCCCCTGCATGGAATAAATGATACCTGGAACAACTGAAAATTTGGTGTTGCTGATACCTATTAGGGCATTTGCGTAAACTACTTCTTTCATGTGAAGTTTATCACCAGTATCATAAAAGGAATATTTGGGTTGATTTACATGAAACACAGCAATACCTGCATTAAAATCACGCTGATCATTACCTGTCATATATTTCTCATTTTCGCCGTATTTCCAATGAACTCCGCCGCCAATATCAAAATATGTAAAATTGTTTGAAACAGGTTCTCCTGATAGCAAATTTGGATTATACGACATGCCATCATACTGATTTCCCCACTGAAGGGTATTGGAATTCAAACTTCGCTGTCCGAAAGCAGCATACAGTCCACCACCTAAAGTACTCTTATCAGTAAGAAAAACATGGTAAGCATAAGTAAGGTTTCCTTGGAAAATTCCCATTTTTGCATTACCGGCTTTGTCATTAAAGATGTTTAAACCCATTGCCGAAAATCCCTTTTTCCCCTTTTTCTTTTTCATGCTTACATCAAAAGAAAAATTGTAGGTTTTATATGGCTCCGCAATACTACTCCATTGGCTTTTGTAATTCATTATTGCCCTTAAATCATGTTGCGAACCTGTTTGTGCAGGATTGACCAACAGCGGAGTCATGGTAAATTGCGAAAAATGTAAATCCTGAGATTGCGTTGTCGATAATCCACCGAGCAACATTAGCAAGAGAATTATATTTTTTTTAATTTGTTTTTTCATTTTTTTACTTTTTAGAAGGGACTCATGGCTTAATTTGTCTTTATTTATCTCAACAAACTTATATTCCCCTGTTTCGTTATTTCAGTCCCGTTATAAAGTGTGGCTTTCATGTAATATACAAATGCACCGGTATTCAGCGGTTTTCCTTTATAGGTACCATCCCAGCATTCCTTTGCATCTGTGGTTTCAAATACTTTTTCTCCCCATCGGTCGTAAATGGCAAAGTTTAAAGTCTTAATACAATTATTATAAACACATTCAATCTCATTTTGTCCGTCTTTATTGGGCGAAAAGGCTGTAGGAACAAATATCTCACCACAAATAATATCAACAACTATGGTAACACAAGCACTATCTGTACAGGAATTGGAATCGGTGACGATGACACAGTAAGTTGTAGTTAGCAAAGGTGTTGCTATAGGATTAGCACAATTAACACAACTCAAGCCTGTAACCGGTAACCATTGATATATCCCTCCGCCTGTGGAATTGAGTTGTGTGTTATTACCAAGCGTAATGGTAGAGGGTGCTGCGCTCGCTGTGGCTGTTGGGACTGGAATCGAATTGATAGTAACTGTTTGTGTTTGCGTGCAGCCGTTAGTATCAGTTACTGTTACGGTATATGTCCCTGACGCAAGCCCTGTGGCAATTTGTGTAGTTTGTCCTCCTGTCCAACTATAAGTATAAGGCGATGCCCCGCCTGTTGGAGTTGCGGTTGCTGTTCCGTTTGATCCGGAGCAGTGTGCATCAGTGTGTGATTCTGCGACAGAAGGATTTGGAGCAACTGATAATATTGTAACAATAATGCTATCGCAAGTTGTAATGGTTGCAATCGTGTCGTAGTAAGTTCCGGCAGTGGTGTAGATGTGAGAGTTGATAGAGTATGATTGTCCGTTGCAAATCATCTGAGGATTGTTCGTGTTGAAAACGGGATTCACTGTGAGTTGAGTTACTATTATTGAATCGCATCCCGAAACAGTTGCAATCGTGTCGTAGTAAGTCCCGGCAGTGGTGTAGATGTGAGAGTTGATAGAGTATGATTGTCCATTGCAAATCGTCTGGGGATTGTTCGTGTTGTAAACAGAATTCACTGTAAGTTGAGTTACTATTATTGAATCGCATCCCGAAACAGTTGTAAGTGTGTCATGGTAAGTCCCTGCAATGGTGTAGATGTGAGAGTTGATAGAGTATGATTGTCCGTTGCAAATCGTCTGAGGGTTGTTCGTGCTGAAAGGCTGGTTCACGGTAATGGTAACAGAATTAGTGGAAGTGCATCCATTTGCATCAGTAGCAGTAACGGAGTATGTTCCCGATACAAGCCCTGTTGCTGTTTGGTTGATTTGTCCGTTATTCCAGATATATGAATAAGGAGCGATACCATTGCTGGGATTAGCCGTGGTAGTTCCATCGTTTCCAATACAGCCGCCTTGTGTGGATGATATGCTTACACTTAATGCAGAATCATTCTCCTCCAGACCAACTGTGGAACCCGGCTCAGGAGAGGAGCGTTTTCTAATATACAAAAAATCTATCCCCGAACTGCTACCACAATCGCACAGCCCGCAGCCGCAAAAGCCTATCGTACAGCTTGTAGAAATATAACCGCCGCCGGGACTATTAGAATTAATCTCCAGCCTGTTCCAGACATTGTATGTCATCACTGCTGATGCCGCTCCACAGTAAAAAGTAGGCATTTGGGTACCACAAGGAGGGTCATGAGCTTGGAAAGAAGAATTAGCTCTTACCCCACACACATAATTTCCAGTGAGGGAGGATGGTATAACTTTTCCGGTTTTTATATATGCGCCACAAATACTGGTGGTATTGAACCCAGAATTAAAAATAGATGAGCTAACACTTGTGTTAAGGCTCGGGTCATTATTGCACCATCCGTACTCGTCATAAACACTGACTCCTTCACTTGTACCGCTTTCGAAACCGCTGAAAACTACAAAAGTATTTGCTCCATTGCTGGCAGTGGTTGCGGTGGGATTGCCATAATACATATAAATCGTGGCACCTGAAATAGGTATTGAAGGTATTTTTATCCAAACAGTTGCCGATGTTGATGCTATAATAGGGGTTTCAATCCAATATGATAAATCGGTGCATGAGGCATCTCTGAATGTTAAGTCAGAAAAATCGGGGTTCATGTTAGCATTGTAAGTAACATTTATTGATATTTGGTAATCAATTAAATTAACTCCGGCTGTGTTGGTAATGACAATAGGTGCGCGGTAGAGAAAGCCGGAAACAATACATGGACAATAAGGTGTGCCTTGGGCGTAAGTATTAATTACGAAAATTGAAAAAAATCCAAATAACAGAGTTCGTTTTGTGTAAAAATGCTTTTTCATGGTATTTGAGTTTTAATTTATGAGCGCTTCTAATCTGCCACGGCGGACAAATTTTAGCCCGATTAATAATACGACAAAGGTATAGCATTGTTCTTCTAAAAACAAACTCTTGCCTCGCTCATTTTTATTTTTCATAATAACTTCATTTTCCCAGCAAAGATAACACTTATAATCACACAAACAAACACGAGTTATTGACAATCAGGTGTTTATAACTCCACAAAATTTCAATTCATTGATGTGAATAATGTATGTTAAACGGGTGTTTTATTTTTCTTCTCATTTTTCCTTTCACCAAAAACATTTAATTTCCTGAACCATTTGCTTCTGCGTTCAGAAATAAAAATTTCGCCGACCATTAATAAAAGTGCAAAAGCAATAAAGAATTGAAACTGATCTTCGTAATCGGAATATATTTTCGCTTCAAATTCTTTCTTCTGCATTTTATCTACTTCACCAAATATCTTGTTTAGCCCGACTTCTGTGTTGTTTGCACGAACGTAGATTCCTTTACCCGCTGCAGCAATTTCCTGCAACATTTGTTCATCAAGTTTTGTAACAATAGTTTTGCCATCGGTATCCTGCTTAAACCCCGTTATAACGCCTGATTTGTAAACGGGGATAGGACTGCCTTCGGGAAGTCCCATTCCGATAGTATGAATATAAACTCCATTATCAGCAGCAACTTTTGCTGATTCCACAGCATTGTCTTCATGGTTTTCTCCGTCGGAAATAATGATGATGGCTTTGTTCTTTGTTTTATCCTGGAAATTAAAAGACTTTAAAGCCATATCTATTGCAGCGCCGATAGCTGTGCCTTGTTCAGGAACAATGTCAGTTGAAACGGTTGTAAGAAACATCTTAGCAGCAGCGTAATCGGTGGTAATGGGAAGTTGGTTGTAAGGTTTACCTGCAAAAACTATCAGACCGATTTTATCGTTTTCAAGCTTATCAACAAGTTTACTTATTGCCTGCTTGGCTCGTTCTATGCGGTTCGGCTTGATATCTTCGGCAAGCATACTGTTCGAAACATCAAGCAATATAATCAATTCAACACCTTTGCGTTTTCCCTTTTCGAGCTTGGATCCGGTTTGAGGTCTGGCAATCGCTAAGATCAAAAATGCCAGCGTTAGCATAAGAGCAATGAACTTAAGCAATGGCCTGACTTCTGAAACATCGGGCATAAGTTGTGTAATAACAGAAATGTTTCCGTATTTTTTATATGCTTTCTGTTTCCATCGTTTCATCAATAGATAAAGCAAAATAAAAACTGCAATGACGAATAATCCGTAGAGATAATATGGATGGTAAAAACTCATTTTTTAATTTTCTTTTTAAACTCAAAACTTTAAACTCTCTTGTTTCATGCTTCGACACGGCTTCACTGCGTTACACCGGCTCTGCATGACTCCCGATTAATCAAGGAATACTCCTGTAAACAAGATATCTTGCAGTAAGTTCGATCAAAAACAGTATGAGCGCCAATAACACAAGTGGCATATACTCTTCTGTTTTTTTCCTGAACTCCATTACATCAATTTTTGATTTTTCCAACTTGTCAATTTCTTTATAAATTTCTTCGAGTTTTTGTTTATTTGTTGCACGGAAATATTTCCCATTCGTAAGTTCAGCAATTTGCTTTAGCAATGCTTCGTCAATCTTTACATCTACACTTTGATATTGAATTCCGAAAGGTGTTTTGAAAGGATAAGGCGCCATTCCTAATGTTCCAACTCCAATTGTATAAACTCTGATCCCATATAGTTTTGCAATTTCAGCAGCTGTCATCGGGTCAATAGCGCCCTGATTGTTGATGCCATCAGTTAATAAAATAATGACTTTGCTTACTGCTTTACTTGTTCGTAAACGATTCACTGCAGTTGCAAGTCCATCGCCAATAGCTGTGCCATCGTCAATCATACCGCTGTGAATATCGGTAAATAAATTTTTTAATACGGAATGATTTGTTGTGAGTGGACATTGCGTAAATGCTTCGCTGCTGAAAATAACTAAACCAATACGGTCGGTCGGCCGACCATCAATAAAGTCCATTGCGACTTCTTTGGATGCCTCAAGGCGGTTTGGTTTAAAGTCTTCAGCTAACATGCTCCCCGAAATATCACTGGTCAAGACAATATCAATACCTTCAATAGTAACATCCTGTCTGCTGCTATGCGACTGTGGACGTGCCAAAGCAACAATAAGGAAAATCAATGCAAACATTCTTAATATAAAAAGTCCGTGATATAAGCGTTGACGAACAGAACGATGCGTTTTTTCAAACGCGCTTATGTCGGATATCTGGATATCAGAACTGATAGATTTATGTTTAAACCAATACCATACTGACATCAAAGGAATGATGATAAGAAAAAAAAGAAAGGCCGGTTGAGCAAAATGAATATTATTCAGCATGGGTAATATCTTCCGGTTTTATTAGTTATTGAATGTTAACATTTTTTCACCACCTGCTGGTTTGCCTGTATTTCAGGTACGTCGGCAGGTTTTGTTTCTTTTACAAATTCAAAAGCATTATCAAGGCAAATGTCATGTTCGTTCGGCAGCGGATGTGCTTTTGCAAACTTAACAAGGTCTGCCAGGATAAGCAACTCGTTTAACTTTATCTTTAAGGGATCAGTAATATCAATAGTTTTGAAAGAAGCTGCAATTTCGTCCGTTGTCATTTCCATCGCTATAATTCCAAATCGTCTTTCAATATATATTCTGATAATTTCTGTGAGTTCAGTATAATATTCTTTCACTTTATTATTTTGCCAGAGTTTTTTATTTCGCAATGCCTCCAGTGCTTTCAGCGCTTCTTCGTGAGGTGGTAATTTGGGTTTTGAGAAATCTATCAAAGCTTCGCCTCTTCTGCGTTTACGTATGTAGTAAATTACAAACCAGATAATGGCTGCAAGGAGAACGATACCTATTAAGTAAGGTAATATTTCCATAAATGTCCATGGAACACTTAAAGGCCCTTTTATATCTTTTATTGCTTTAGTGGTGTCGACAGCTATGGTATTAACATTTAAAAGCAACGAATCTGTGAGCGCTTCAAAGTAGCCGGTATCACCGGGATTTTTGTATTTAAAACTTATTTGCGGAATATAAAAACTTCCGGAGTCAAAAGAAGTGATTGTATATGATTGGTTTAAAATAAAATTTTTTACATCTTTATTTAGTGTGTCTATCTTTGATTTTTGAACTACCTCTATATGTTTAGTTAATGTATCTTTTATATCCGGCCAGGAAATGATTGTTTTGGCAGGGTATGATATCTGTATCTTTAGTTTTACCTGATCGCCAATAAATATCTTATTCGAGTCAAGTTTTGCAGTGGCAATTACTTTTTGAGAAAAAACATTTCCCGTTAAAGCGAGTAATAATAATATAGAGATACATTTTTTTTTCATTCAGCCAATTTCATTTTTTCACTAAGTATAAAAAAACGACAAACTAATTTCACCATCTTGATTCACGTTTTCCGAATAGTTTCATCAGAGGTTTAACGTAATCTTTATCTGTATCCAATTCAGCATCGTCCACTCCGCACTTTATAAAAAGGTCATTCAAGACCTTATCGGATTTTATTTTGTTTTCCTTATACATTTTTCTTAACAATGTGTTCGAAGTGTCGATCCACCTTGTTAATCCGCTTTCAGCATCTTTCATTCTTGCAAGCCCTACATCCGGCAGTTCTTTTTCTCTAACATCATTTATTTTCAAAGCAATTACATCATGTTTTTTATTTGCAATTTTTAATGCATCATCAAAACCTTCATCAAGAAAATCGGAGATAATAAATGCAATGCTACGCTTTTTTATCACATTAGTGAAGTATCGTAAGGCATCGCTTATATCAGTGCCGTTATATTTTGGAGTAAAGTTTATCAATTCACGGATTATTCTTAGGATATGTGTAGTCCCTTTTTTGGGCGGAATATATTTTTCAACCTGTTTACTAAAAAAAATGACACCCACTTTGTCATTATTTTGGATTGCGGAAAATGCAAGCACAGCAGCTAGTTCCGTGATAAGCTCTTGTTTTAATTGCTTTTGAGTGCCAAATTCATTGGAGCGGCTAACATCAATCAGCAGCATTACAGTAAGCTCTCTTTCCTCATCAAATATTTTTATATACGGATGGTTGAAACGTGCCGTAACATTCCAGTCGATGGAGCGTATATCATCGCCATACTGATATTCCCTGACCTCACTGAAAGCCATACCTTTTCCTTTAAAGGCACTATGATATTGCCCCGAAAAGATCTGGTCGGATAAACCGCGGGTTTTGATTTCGATTTTTCTTACCTTTTTTATCAGGTCTGAGGTTTCCATTTATTTAATGCAGAATAATGAATTCGGAATGCAGAATGGAAGTTCAATTTAAAAATAATTAAGGAACTTCAACTGTATTTAAAATTTCGTTGATGATTTCTTCTGTTGTTATATTTTCGGCCTCTGCTTCATAAGTCAGACCTATCCTGTGTCGAAGTATATCATGGCAAACCGCTCTTACATCTTCCGGAATCACATAGCCTCTGCGTTTTAGGAATGCGTATGCCTTTGACGCCAGCGCCATGTATATACTGGCGCGTGGTGAACCTCCGTAATTAATGAGGTTTTTGAATTTTGACAGCTTATATTCCTGCGGGAAGCGGGTTGCAAAAACGATATCGGTAATGTAATTTTCTATTTTTTCATCCATATAAACTTCTCTGACGATTGCACGGGCTTTCATGATATCAGCGGGAGTAAGTATAGTATTGGGCGTAGGTAAATCCATACCCATATTTTCCCTGATGATAAGTTTTTCTTCCTGTTTGCTTGGATAACTTATCACCACCTTCAGCATGAAACGGTCAACCTGAGCTTCGGGCAGAGGATAAGTACCTTCATGTTCAATAGGGTTCTGTGTAGCGAGTACAAGAAAGGGTTCATCTAATTTATATGTTTGTTCCCCAATGGTAACCTGCCTTTCCTGCATAGCCTCAAGTAATGCGCTTTGTACTTTTGCCGGAGAACGGTTAATTTCATCAGCAAGGATGAAATTGGCGAAAATAGGGCCTTTCTTCACCATGAACTCTTCTTTTTTCTGGCTGTAAATCATGGTTCCAATCAGGTCTGCCGGTAAAAGATCCGGAGTGAATTGTATTCTGTTGAACTTGGCATTGATTGTTTTTGCCAGAGTTTTAATCGCTAATGTTTTTGCCAGTCCGGGTACACCCTCTAAAAGAATATGTCCGTTCGAAAGTAAACCAATGAGCAAGCGTTCTATCATAGTTTTCTGACCAACGATCACTTTGTTTATTTCCATGGTCATCATGTCAACGAAAGAGCTTTCACGCTGTATCTTTTCATTAAGTTCTCTGATATCGGTTGTTTCTTGCATAGTATTATGTTTTTTGTTGCCACAAATTTAAAAACATCATTAACATGACCAAAAAAAAATCAAGTTAAAAAATGTTAGTGGCTTCGTTAAAAAATGTTAAATGAATTGACATACTTTTTGCACAAAGCAGATAGCATTAAAAGATAGTTGCGATAATTCTTTTTATCAGCCTCAACTTATGCGTATATTTTTTCTTTTTAACATGATAGATACCTTCATGGTCGAGCGTATCCACACGCACACGGCCTGATGCGTGAATTATCTGGTTGTTTGCAAGAACAATACCTGCATGCACGATCTGATTTTCTTCGTTATCAAAAAATGCGAGATCTCCAGGGAGCGCTTCCGACAGGAAGTTCACTGTGGTTCCCTGTGTCGCCTGTTGAGGAGCATCTCTGAAAAGTTTTATGCCACTGAGCTTATAAACCATCTGTACAAATCCCGAACAATCTATTCCAAAAGGAGAACGTCCTCCCCATAGGTAAGGCGTATTCAAATACATGAAAGCATTTTCCACAATTTTGTTACGGGTAACTTCTTCCTTACTTGAACGGGCGTTTCCATCAAATGAATATTTGTGATTGTCAATGTAAAAAGTGTTGTTCACTACATAAGGGAGAGAGCTGCCAAGGACAACAGGTATCACATAGTCTTTAGTTTCATTAATGAGAATCTGAACAATATCAAGTGTGATGGTGCTGCCAAAATCATTAAGTTTTTCAAAGGTTTCATTATAAAGAGGGAAGTATTGTCTGGAGTCAATCCATCCTTCATAATTGTCGTAGGTTAATCTTACTCTTGTCCAACTATCCGTTTTTTCAATAATTTCAAACAATTCTCCAAAAAGCAATTGAGTAACCATTTCGCTTTTATGGGATGATTCCAAACGAACAGGTACTACGCTTAAATTACACATTCCGAATCGCATATGTTATTTTTTTAGTTCAGAATTAATCTGCAATTTTACTAAATATTAGCGAAATATGGTAACATTTTATTTAAATTATTTAAAATATTTCTAATTTCGTAAAAAAACAATTTTACAATGAAATTACTCTCCCGTCTTGAAGAACGCTATTCTGATATTTTCAAAACTTTTCTGTTTATTCTCAGCATTGTTCTTATCGTGTTGCAGTTTCCACATGAAGGTAAATTCAAATACGAATTTCAAAAAAGTAAACCATGGATGCACGAGGACCTGATTGCTCCTTTTGATTTTGCTATTTTAAAATCTGATGAAAATATTGCTATGGAAAAGGCTGCTGCTTGTAAAAGCATGAAACCCTATTTTTCTGTTAATAACGCTGTAAAGGTTGAAAAAATAAAATCTTTCAAGAAAGAGTTTGATCTTAAATGGTCCGCAAAATATGGCGAAAAGAATGAAAAGAAATACAAGTTAAACTACAAGACGGCTCTTTCAATTTTAGATACTATATACAAAAAGGGAATAGTTCAGCTTAATGACACCTTGGAAAACAAGGCAGGAGATTATGTAATTAATATTGAGACAGGAAATATCGCCGAAGAAAAAGAGCTTTCTGAACTTTTTAATATACAAACAGCAGATGATTATATTGTCGCGATGGTGAATGAAAAATCCTCTGTTGACAAAGAACTCCTGTTGCCTATTCTTGAAAATACCATTTCGCAAAACGTGTTTTACGATGCGGATATTACCGGCAAATACAAGCAAAATATTATCAACAACATTTCAATTACGCGTGGCATGGTCCAAAAAGGAGAGCGTATCATTTCCAAAGGAGAGCTTGTTACCGCTGAAAAATTCTATGTGATCGAGTCGATGAAAAAAGAATATGAATCTCAGATCGGTTCATCATCTAAATATTACAGAATATTACTTGGACAAACTGTGTTAGTTTGCATTTCGATCATTGTATTACTGCTATTCCTTATGTCGTTCAGAAAAGATATACTGTACGACAATAAAAAAGTGTTTTTCATTTTGCTCATAATATTTTTTATGGTATTGTTGACAAGTACGGTCATCAAATTTGATGCGAGATATCTTTACCTTGTTCCTTTATGTATTATCCCTGTTATTATTCGTGTATTTTTTGATACACGCCTGGCGCTTTTTGTGCATCTTGTAACGATCATTATCATTGGATTTCTTGTGCCAAACAGTTTTGAATTTGTTTTCCTGCAGCTTATAGCAGGGATCATCGCCATTGTCAGTATTGTAAATTTAAGAAAGCGATCGCAATTTTTTTATACCGCCATCCTGATCTTTGCCACATATTCAGCTACATACACAGGAATAACATTGATGCAGGAAGGGAGCCTTACCAATATTAACAACAGCAATTATATATGGTTCGCGGGAAATTCATTCTTCATACTTTTCTCTTACCCTCTGATCTTTGTGTTTGAAAAAATATTCGGGTTTGTGACAGACGTTTCGCTGATGGAATTATCCGATATCAACAGCCGCCTTTTGCGACAACTTTCTTCGAAAGCGCCTGCTACGTTACAGCATTCATTACAGGTTGCCAACCTTTCTGAAGAAGCTATTTACGTAATAGGGGGTAATACGTTGCTTGTAAGGGCAGGCGCTCTTTACCACGATATAGGCAAAATGGATATGCCACTATATTTTACGGAAAACCAGTCGGCTGGTATCAATCCGCATGATGAACTGACATCGGAAGAAAGTGCTGCCATCATTATCAGTCATGTGATCAAAGGAATTGAACTTGCAAAAAAACATAACCTTCCTGAGCGCATCATTGATTTTATTCGTACCCATCATGGTACAAGAAAGACATTGTATTTTTATAATCAATTCATAAGGAACAATCCTGGTGAACCTGTGAATGAAAGCAAATTCACCTATCATGGGCCCATTCCATTTTCAAAAGAAACTGCCGTACTGATGATGGCTGATGCGGTGGAAGCCGTTTCGCGTACACTTAAAAAACCGGATGAAGAAGCCATCAATACAATGGTGGAAAACGTGATAAATATGCAAATTGAACAGAAACAGTTTGTGAATTCTGATATTACATTCTCTGATGTTGCACTTGTTAAAAAAATTTTCAAGAAGAAATTATTAAATATGTTTCATGTGAGAATTGAATATCCCGCTTAATACGGTGTCTGTGTATAAAGTAAGTATTTATATCATTTTAAATTTACGATTTTTGATTTTAGAATGAAAATCAGTTTTTTAAAATCATTAATAATTCTTCCTGTTTCGGTTGTTGATGTCATAATTTTATTTTAAGGGTTAATACTAAAAGCTATATTTCAATTTAAACATAAATATATTATAGTCTTTCAAATTAGCAAACAGATTATCTCCTTTGCCATTAAAAATTGCCGCTGACAGGGTTATTTCAACATCATCTGTGGCTTTGTACGAAACTTGCGGCATATAAACAATAGCATAATTATCGTTGATTTTATCCCAATTGGTTACGATAAAAGCACCACCAATGGGAGCAATTTTAAGTTTCTCATTGAAAAACTTTTTCTCATACCTCAAAAAGAAATAATCATTTAGATTGTCGTTTCCCCTTTCTTGAATAAAACCATGTAAATATTGAATGTTCAGATATGAGCCGTCTTTAAAATTATAATCACCGCCAACAACAAATTTTATGTATGGCTTTGTTTTTTCTAAAAGGGTGGCATCTTTTGTTACAGGCATTGGCGACAATGGATACAAAGCCGACAAATCGTTAGTCATTACAACATCTTTTTCAGGAATGAATGCTGCCGCTTCCGCCCAGAATCCAACACCCGCAATGCTTGTAGCTAAATCCGCACCTATGATATGGGTCCTTGTAAATGATAGTTGTGAATTTATATTAATTCCGCCAAGCGTATCAACCGGGATGAAAGTATTTCTTGTAGCGAAAGGTAATCCATCTCGTCCCCAAACATAACTTAATGAGAAATCCACTCCTTTTACCATACCTTTAAATTTACCGCCTGCTACAGTACTTTCCCCCAGATTGTATTTTGGCATTAGTAAATTATCAGAGTATCCTTTTAAAACCATACCCTGCGGTAATTCCATAGTAGGATTTAAAGCATTTGCAAAAATACCAACAGGTAAATTAGCAGGTTGGAAAAAGGGAATAAACACACCTTGCAATGAAAAATCGGTATTTAAATAATAATTCATGTTAATAGCGTCAGATGCACGATGCCGACCAAAATCCAAAATGTCTTCCAAGTCGTAAGGGTTGAGATTGTCGGTAGGATTTAATTTATCGGCTGTGCCCCAAACAATGCGCTGATGCCCGATTTTTAAATCAAGATTTTTAGTAAGAAAAGAAAACATCTGTATGTATGCTTCTCTGATTTCCAGATTATATGGGTCAACAATCCCTTTATTATATAAACCGGCAGATGTGGTTAAATTGGGCAAACCAATATTCCGAAGCCATATTTCGCTATAAAATTTTGAATTGTCGGTAATTTTTTTGTCAAATTTTAAGGTCAATCGGTTCTCGTTCCAAGCCCAGTCGTTTTTATCTTTGAGAAGAAAGCGGTCATCTGTTAACAATTCACCTGATATTTTTAATTTGGTTTCATCAGGGTCTTGTATGCTTTGCACTTCTTGATTTGTTGCAGAACCATCCATTGAATTTACAATTGTGTCCTGAGCTTTGACTATACTTGAAGCTACTAAAAGTATAATCACAATCGAAAATAAATTTATTCGGTTCATATGCTATATTTTTAAACTAAAAGTTTTATTGTTTTAATTTTTGAATTGTAAAATCATTATCTGTTAAACCTGTGTCGTATTTTGCATCAGACATTTGCATTTTGGTTTTATGATTTTTCTTTAAATCTGTCATTTCAATTTCCTGAGCATTCCAGTAATTGCCTATTTTTTTGAAAGTGTATTTTGCTTCTTTAATTTTGGTATTACCCTTATCGTAGTACTCCATTGATTCAGGGTAATAATTCGTTTTATTGATATTTACAATTATTTTGGAATAATCAGATGTTGATTTAGGCGTCAATTCAAGTACAAATACATTAGTTTCGGTTTTCAGCAATTTAGGAGTGTATTTGTCGGAATATGCTTTTGATTCCATATCATCATAAGAGAAATCAGTACCTGCAAAATTTTGGTTTTTAGCACTTGTTGCAATTCTCCTTTCTTTACCAAATGCAGGTAAGTATAAATACATAATATCATTAGGCAAGGATAAAACTGCTATGCCTGCTTGTGAAGCGGGTGAAGTAAAACGAAACATACGCTTGTCAGTTCCTTTCTGCTGTACTGTCGCTTCGCGGGTTTCCTGCTTGCCTGCTTTATCAATCAGGATAATTTTATTTTTTGCCGACATGTCTTTTGATGAAAACATTACATTATCCATTTTTTTCAAAATGGAAGCAGCATCCTGTGCATTTGCAGAAAAGATACCGACTACTGCGATTAATACGGTTAAAACCGCTGTCTGAATTTTTGTTTTTTTCATTTTTGATTTTTTTAAAAAGGTTAAACAAAAGGGTTATTTATTTCTATTAATTTAAACATTCTGATTCTTCAAGTACTTCGACTACTTGAGTTTTATCATAGGATTTTATTTTTTTAGATTTCTGCGTGGCTTTAATAATTATCGGAAGCAGTGTTATTGCCGCCAATCCTGAACTGAGCATTGCAACAGCTACTATGGTTCCAAAACGCTGAAGAGGGACAAGGCTGGAAAGTGATAACACTAAGAAACCCGCTGAAACAGATAATACATTAATGATAACCGCTCTGCCGCTGATTTGTACGCTTTTTCCCAAAGAGGTGTTGACATCCGGCTCCAACTTAAAATAATAATTAAAACCTGATATTATATGTATGGCGTAATCACCAACGCCCACAGCTATACTACTAACCAGAACCGTAGCAATGTCAATCGGGATGCCCGACCAACCCATAAACCCAAATAAAACAATTACAGAAACAATCATAGGAATAATGGAATATAAACCTTTCTTCACCGATTTGAATATTAAAGCAACTAATATAAATGCAAGGATTATTGCTAATATTAAGCTTTGTCGCTGAGTTTGTGTGATACTTTGGTCAAGACGACTTTGTATAGCAGGCACCCCGGTTACTTCAATATTATATGACTTATATTGTTTGATAAAGCGATTCAAATCTTCGGAAAATTGAGTTTGAGTATTAAAGTCGCTACTTGACAAATTTGCCTGTATTATGCCTTCTGTCAGGGAATCGTTTACGAGTTGTGTCATAATTTCCTGCCCATCTAATAAAAACCACAGTTGTTCTATTTTGGCTTTCTCACTGGGTATGTTCTTGCCTTCACCCATTGCGTTGTTCATTTCTTCTATAAGGTCCGCAACAGATTGCGTTTGCTTTATGTACTGATTTTTTTCCATGTGCTTTTGAATTTCCTTCATTACATTGAGTACTTCGGGTGACTGCACATTTCCTTTTACAGCAACATACACAGGGAGGCTTCCTGAAAATTTACTTTGCAATAATCTTTCAGTTTTTTGCACATCGCTTTTCTTCTTGAAAAAATCAATCATATCAGCCTTATGTTGGATTCTTGTAGCTCCAATAATTGAAATAATTATAACAAGAACCCAGGGAATAATAATATAAGCAGGGCGTTTGAGTATAAAGCCTACATTTGTTTTTAATAAATTATCAAGAAATGATTTAGTATTACTTTTTTCTTTATGTTCTTTTGTGTTGTTTTTAAATTTTATTGAGGCAATAAGTGCAGGGACAAATGTCAGGGAAAGAAGTAATGCAATGAAAATACCCAGAGCGGAAAATATTCCGAATTGCTGTATCATTGTCAGATAAGAACCGAATACAAAAGTCAAAAAACCTATCATTGCTGCGAGAGCGGCGAGTGATACGGGTAATGTTACATACAAAAGAGCTTTCACTAATGCATTTTTTCGGTCAGCATCAGTTTCTATGTTTATTCTGTTAATGATATGAATAGGCCATCCGCTTCCGACTGCCAACAAAATAACAGGAATGACACTTGTAATTACTGTTAGTTCAAAATGTAACAATGATATTATACCTAAAGTCCATATAATAGCTATGGTAACGGTTAAAAGGGGCAAAATGACACCTCTTGCCGATCTGAAATTTAAAAGAATTATGAGGGCAATTATCAGGAATGCAATAGGTCCAAGCAATCCCATATCGTGAAAAATTATTCTTGCGAGTTCGTTTATTACAAAAGGCTGACCGCCATAATATATTTTGACTGTTTTGGGTAGATTTATTTTTTGAATTTTTTCTTTAATTAAATTAGTAACCATTATTTTGTCGAAACCCTCAAGTATTTTTGCTATAACAAGTGTGGCTGTTGCATCCTCGGAGATCAGGCCTCCTTTATACATATCTTTTGAAAAGATATATTTCTTTAATCTGTCAAGTTGCTTAGGTGTTTCTGGTAAATTATTTGGATCAACTAATTTCCCAATTTCAATTCCTGCTTCACTGGATTTAATGTCAATAACATTCGTTAAGCTTGTTACGGAACCTATTCCTTGTATAGTTTTGATTGAATCGGTAATTTGCCTTATTTGTTTAAGTGTTTCCTTTTTGAATATATTATCTGTTTCAATAGCTAACATCGCTATGGAGTTTCCACCATATTGCTTACCGATGCGGTTAAATAACATTGCTGTTTTATCGTCCTTTGGCAGAGAACTGAAAATATCAGAATTAACTTTAATATCCTTAATAAAGTAGCCAAAAAAAACTGTCATAACTATCGTAATTACTATTACAGCCTTCCTATACCTGATAATTGAATTTGCGAAATTTTCCATAATTATTTTTTTAATAATTGAACAATATTGTTTTATAGTCAACGCAAAATTATAAATAATATTTGACCAAACAAGTTTTTCGGTCAAATATTAACAAATTTTAATAATCTTTTCCTTTTCGACTAAATTCTTTTGATTTTCTAATTATTTATTGATATGTTGCTTACAGTTATAATTTCGTAAAATTGATATTCGCAGAAATAGAGGATATTAATAGTTTTTGTTCGCCACAGGCACAGGTAATAGCTGAACCATTTTTCATATATTTATTTTTTAGTTTGAAACTCAATCAGCGCTTTGCGGGTGGATAATTCTCCTAATTTTCTGATTTGTCATGTTGTTAAGTTTTTTTGGAAGCACCCTTTTTCCGCATAATGGTGATGATTGTTGACTTTATATCCTTCAAAAGATGAATGGATCCAATTATAAGGACAACTGCAAGTCCAATCAGCCATGCATAACCAATTAAATTTTCAAGAAAAAGCATATAGTCCGTTTTTTAGGGGAATGAAATATTTGCTATCATCATGAGTAAAGAATTATTACCATTGATTAATAGTTGATAATGGCTTCTTTGGCATATTAAATGTTTTCAATTTCTTTACCTTTAACAATATTGCGAGAATTATCAATGTCAGGATCATATAATATCAAATTACACAGAACTTTTTTTTAAATTTTCTTTTTGCTGAAGAGCTTTTTCAACATATAAGCAAATGGTTTCGAAATTCTCAATACCCATTTTAGTATAGTTCTGAAAATCAAAACAGAATTCCTTTTCAATTTCCATCAGTATTTCTGCCTGTTCGAGATAATCAGCGCCTAAGTCGCTCATGGTAGATTCCGAAGTAATAGAAGTTTTATCAACTCCTAAACTATAGCTGAGTATATCTGCTAATTTTGTTTTAATTTGTAGTTGGTCCATCTTGTTATAAGTATTTGGTTAATTATTTTATTGGTTTAATTTTCTAATTCAAGTGAAAATTTTTCGGGATATTTTGCCGAAACATTTTTATACGTCAAACTTATTGGTTGCATAACCGTTTTTACACTTATTTTATCCCATAAATAATAAAGGCAGGTGGTAGATTTAATAAAACAAGTTTCCATTGTACACTCTTGAATTGCCTTTTTATCAAATTAAATATCAACAATGAATACTGATAAGTTATGAATCGCCCCTTCTCCTTTAATAATATAAAAGAATTATTTATAATTCTTCTTCTCTTATTATTATCAATTAATGTAAACGGTATGGTTGAAACGATATAATCTACTCTTTCTATTTTGTACCTGTTTTTTAAAACATATTTCGCATTTTCCGCATCATCATTTATGATAAATAACCGGTTGTCTTTTATTTCGGACAAATCATAAATAAAGTTTTCATTTGTTTCAAAAACATACAAAGCCGCATTCGGTTTCATATTATCAAGTAATATTCTTGTTATAACGCCATTCCCTGGCCCATATTCAACTATTATTTCAGAATTTTTAAAGTTTATTTTTTCAATGAGTTTTTTTACTACAGGATGGGAAGTTGATGTAATGGCTCCAACATTTTTATCTTTTACAAGTTCTTTTATATAAAATTCTGTTTTCATTTCTAAATAGTTAAATTTATCTTGTTTTTAGTCAATGCTTTGTTTTGTGTCATAAAATCTATTTAAAATGTAATAATTTATAATGCACAAACGATATTAATTGACCATTATTGTTTTAAAGTCAAATTTATTTTAAAAAAAATATTTCTATTTTTTTTGAGTTCTTAAACTATTTATTATCACAGATGCAAGCTCATGTATGGTGTTTTCATATTCAGCATACTTATTTTGTAGGAATAACGGAATTTCTATACTATTTACTATCATCATAGTAATGTTTACAGAGGAATTTATATTTTTAATGTCAAGATAACCTTCCTTTTTCCCTTTTTTAAAAATCAGTGTAATCTGGGTACGTTCAAATTCGGTAAAATCGTCTCTAACATCTTTAACGAAATGATATTTTTCAAAGAAATCAGCTTTTAGTGTTTCATGGTAGTTAACCGCCTTGTATAATAATTTAAAACGGGTAAGCATATATTTATTGAGTATAATTAGAGAATCTGAATCACTACTTACAATTTGGCTCAATTCCGATTTAACAGCATTCAACTCTTGTTTCAAAACTTCATTAAAAAGTTCTTCCTTGCTTTTAAAGTAATAATATAAAACTCCTTTTGCTTTATGAATATGCTTGGCAATCTCATCCATCGTGGTTTTATAAAAACCATATTTTGAAAAATATTTTGTTGCTGATTCAACAATAGATCTTTTTACTTCTATTTCAGACATTATAATTGACTTTTATTGTTTATGGGTCAAAATTAATAAATAACAGTCACATGACAAAGTTTTCATTATTATTTCTGATTGATTTTACAACCACTATTCCTATATGCACTGGCAGGCTGGAAATTGCAACTCTTTTGCAAGCCTTTGGTTTACTCACAATATATTTATTTTTTTCAAGGTGTTCGTGATAGCTTCGCCGTTGAGTGATGGCTTGTGGAGCTTGACAATGTGTGTAATATGGGGCTGGCAATAAAATATGCGTAACATTAGTGATTAATTATTTCCAGCATATCAAAATAATATTTACTCCTTTTTACGTAAAAGGTTTTCTTATTTTTTTTACTTTCGTATCTGGTAATATTTTTAATTTGAACAATCAGCAAATATTATTAAAATACTGGGGACATAGCACCTTCAGGCCATTGCAGGAAGATATCATTAATTCTGTTATACAGGGTAATGATACGCTTGTTCTTATGCCTACCGGCGGCGGAAAATCTATATGTTTCCATGTTCCAGGACTCGCCAGGGAAGGCCTATGTTTAGTGATTTCTCCTTTAATTTCGTTAATGAAAGATCAGGTGGATAACCTGAAAAAAAGAGGCATTAAAGCTGTGGCTGTGTATTCCGGAATGCACTATAGCGAAATTGATTTTGCTCTTGATAATTGCGTTCATGGTGATGTGAAATTTCTTTATCTGTCTCCCGAAAGACTTGCTTCCGATACTATAAAACTTCGTCTGAAAAAAATGAGGGTGAATCTCATCACTGTTGACGAAGCGCATTGCATTTCGCAGTGGGGGTACGATTTCCGGCCTCCATACCTGAAAATTGCAGAGATCAGGGAATTGTTTCCGGGAGTTCCTCTTCTTGCTCTTACAGCAACTGCTACTCCTGAAGTTATTGATGATATTCAGGATAAACTATGTTTCAGGCAAAAAAATGTATTCAAAAAAAGTTTTGAAAGGGAAAACCTTGTTTATGCCGTCATTAAAGAAGAAGATAAGTTCAACCGTTTACTGCGGATCATCTCCAAAGTGAGTGGTAGCGGGATTGTATATGTGAGAAATCGCAAAAAGACGAGAGAAATTGCCGACTTTCTGAATAAAAATAATATCCCTTCTGATTATTATCATGCAGGACTCGATTCGAAAACGAGAGATTTAAGGCAAAATAACTGGATGAATGGAACCCGAAGAGTGATGGTAGCAACGAATGCATTTGGAATGGGAATTGACAAAGCGAATGTTCGTTTTGTTGTGCATTTCGACCTTCCTGACACTCTCGAAGCATATTTTCAGGAAGCCGGAAGAGCCGGAAGAGATGGACAAAAAGCTTATGCCCTGCTTATGTTCTGCGAATCAAATATACTTGATGCCAGGCAGAACCTCGAAAATTCCTATCCTCCTGTTGATGAGATCAGGAACGTATATCAATGCCTTGGCAATTATTATAACCTTGCTGTTGGAAGTGGTAAAGACACAAGTTTTGATTTTGATATTTCGCAATTTTCGTCCACTTATGATCTGAAACCGCTTACAGTATACAATTCAATTAAATTTCTTGAGAAAGATGGATACATCATTGCAACGGATTCGTTTCACCATCCTTCTACTTTGCATATCAAAGTTGACAAAGAAATGCTGTACAGATTTCAGGTGGAAAATAAGAATTACGATAATTTTATTAAAACAATCCTTAGGTCTTATGGCGGGGTTTTTAACGATTTTGTAAAAGTCAGCGAAACTGAAATTTCGACCAGGTCATCTGTGACGAAAGAAAAAACAGCCGAAAACCTTATAAACCTTGATAAGCTTGGTATACTTACATACATTCCACAGAAAGAACTCCCCCAGATAGTTTTTTGTATGGAAAGAATAGATGCTAAAAATCTTTATATTTCAAAAGAGAATTATTATGAAAGAAAAAGAATTGCTGAACAAAAACGGGAAGCTGTTATACACTTTGTTACATCATCACTTAAATGCAGGAGTCAGATATTGTTGAGCTATTTTGGAGAGGATAATCCCAAAAGGTGTGGTCAGTGCGACGTTTGCATTGGAAGAAATAAACTTGATCTAAGCGAACTCGAATTTGATTCGGTTATTGGTTTTATAAAACCTTTCCTGTTGAAAGAATCACATTCACTTGAAGAAGTTGTGGGTATTGTTAAAGATGTTAGCGAAAACAGGATAATTAAGGTAATTCAATGGCTGATTGATAATGATAAAATTATTGTAATAGATGATCAGAAATTGGCATGGAAGTACAAATCGTAAATGTCACTCTGAGCCAGCCATTGCGTGGGCTTGTGAGGGAGCGGCTGTGTCGAAGAGTGAAATATTTATGATGTTTATCGATATGATGAAATGAGGCTTCGACACGTTACGCACGTGCAGAACGGCTCAGCCTGGCTGATAATTGAAGAGAACATATGTTAATTGTTAATGATATTTTTTTTCAGCACCTCAAAAAAAGATTTTACCCAAATGAGCAAGCTCAAAAAAACATTTTACACAAGGAATGATGTGGTGCAGATTGCAAAAGATCTTTTGGGAAAGTTTATTATTACTGATCTTAATGGTGAGGGTAAAACAGGCGGTATCATAGTGGAAACAGAAGCTTATGCCGGAATTACCGACAGAGCTTCGCATGCGTACGGAAACAGAAGAACCAAGCGCACAGAAATAATGTTTATGGAAGGTGGTGTAGCTTATGTGTATTTATGCTATGGTATCCATTCACTTTTTAATATTGTTACAAATAAAAAAGACATTCCCGAGGCAGTGTTGATTCGCGCAATAAAGCCGGTTGAAGGTATTGACGTTATGTTACAAAGGGTGAACAAAAAAAAGATGCAGGATAAATTCGGCATTGGGCCCGGGAATGTTTCAAAATTGCTGGGTATTCATTTTTCACAAAGCGGCGAATCACTTCTTAGAGATAAAATGTGGCTTGAAGATAGAGGGTTGTCGGTTTCTCCAGATGAAATTATTACTGGCGCAAGGGTAGGAGTGGAGTATGCAAAGGAAGATGCGACTTTGCCATACCGATTTCAAATAAAGATATGCTAAATTTGCCATCCAATTTGTTAAGATATGAATGATTTTCCTCAGGTGATATTAAAGTCAGGAAAAGATGAAGCAGTGAAGCGTTTTCATCCGTGGATATTTTCCGGCGCTATAAAAAAAATTTATGGAGAACCGCAGGATGGCGATAATGTGGAGGTTTATTCCAATCGTGAAGAGTTCCTGGGAATAGGTCATTATCAGGATAGTTCAATTACTGTTCGTGTTTTTTCTTTTGAAAAAATCACACCGGATTATGAATTCTGGAAGTCAAAACTGCTGGCGGCTTACGAATACAGAAAAAAAATCGGGCTTATTGATAATCCCGAAACCAATGTTTACCGCTTAGTTCATGCCGAGGGTGATGGTTTGCCCGGGCTTATCATTGATTATTATAACGGAACCATAGTAATGCAGGCACATTCAATAGGCATGCATTTAATCAGGGAGCAGTTGGCTGATGTGCTTAAAGGAATATATGGAGAGAATCTGCAAGCCATTTATGATAAAAGCAGCGAAACTCTTCCGAAATCGTCAAAAATAAAGGCTGTTGATGGGTATTTATTTGGAAAGCAAGGACCAACTGAGGTTTCCGAGTATGGAAATAAATTTTTAATAGATTGGGAGAAAGGACAAAAAACAGGTTTTTTTATTGACCAGCGCGAAAACCGCAAACTTCTTGAGAAATATGCAAAAGATAAAAAAGTTTTAAATAATTTCAGCTATACCGGGGGATTTTCTATTTATGCTTTAAAAGCTGGTGCAACAGAGGTTCATTCAGTGGATAGTTCGAAAAAAGCGATTGATCTGACAGAAAAAAATATAGAAATAAACCATATTGATCCACAAAAACACAAATCATTTCAGGTTGATGCCATTGATTTTTTGAAAAACATAGAAGGAAAATATGATTTGATAATCCTTGATCCGCCTGCTTTTGCCAAGCATCAAAGTGCAAAGTACAACGCACTGCAAGGATACAAAAGAATAAATTTAGAGGCAATAAGACAGATAAAAAAAGGAGGTTTTATCTTTACATTCTCCTGTTCACAGGTAATTGATAAGCATCTTTTTTTATCGACCATTGTTTCTGCGGCAATACTATCAGGTAGAAAAGTAAAGATCATTCATCAGCTTTCGCAACCTGCCGATCATCCTGTAAATGCTTTCCACCCGGAGGGTGAATACCTTAAGGGACTTGTATTATTTGTTGAATAAATAGAAACATTTTTCATTTTGAATTACGCTTTTTCATATAAAGATGTCTGGAAAGTTTCGCTTCCAATAATTGTTGGTCTTGTTGCACAAAATATAATGGTTGCAATAGATACTGCTTTTCTTGGCAGAGTCGGAGAGGTAGCACTTGGAGCAGGAGCGCTGGGAGGTTTGTTTTATCTTGCAGTAGTGATGCTTGGGATAGGTTTTGGCTCAGGAATCCAAATTCTTATCGGAAGAAGAAATGGCGAAAAAAAATATTCTCATATAGGCAGGATCGTTGATCATGCTTTTTATTTTTTACTATCTCTTGCTTTAATTCTATTCCTTGTCATTTTTTTTCTTGCCCCTGATCTTTTAAAATTTTTTATTAAGTCGGAAAAAATTTATTTTGGTACTTTAGAGTTCCTCAGGTTTCGTTCCTGGGGGATTTTCTTTGCATTCATCAATGTTATTTTTACATCTTTTTATGTAGGTGTGGTTAAAACACGAATACTTACATACAGTACTATTATCACAGCTGTAACAAATACCGTCCTTGATTATTTTTTGATCTTTGGGAATGGTGGTTTCCCCGAAATGGGCATTGGAGGCGCTGCATTAGCTTCTTCCATTGCAGAACTTGTAGCAGCAATCTACTTTTTTATCAGAACATTTTATTTTGAAGACATTCCAAAATTCCGGCTTTTCAGATTTACATTCTTTAATTCAACATTAATGAAAAGAATGTTCAGACTTTCTATCCCTTTAATGCTGCAAAATTTCATGTCGTTTTCAGCGTGGTTTATTTTTTTTATGATCATTGAACGCCTTGGTCAGCATGCTCTGGCTGTTTCCAATATCTGTCGCAGTATATACATGCTGCTGATAATCCCGATATGGGGTTTTTGTTCTGCCTGCAATACACTTGTTAGTAATACCATAGGGCATGGTTCTTTTGATAATGTTATTCCGCTTATAAAAAAGATTTCCATAATTTGTTTTTTATTCACCCTCTTTATTGCTCTGTTGAATATAATTGCGCCAAGATATATTTTATCTGTATACACTAACGATGCAAGTCTTATTGCTGATTCAGTAAAAGTGCTTTATGTAATTTCGGTTGCATTAATCTTTTTTTCTGTAGCAAATGTAATGTTTATGGGTGTTTCAGGAACAGGGAATACGAAAGCGACTTTTACCTTTGAAATTTTTGCAGTATCATTTTACCTCATCACTGCCTATATTTTTGCTGTCGTTTTTAAAACACCAGTTCAATATGTCTGGTTGGCGGAGTTTACGTATCTTATAATTATCGGGACACTCTCATTTATTTTTCTCCGATCGGGGAAATGGAAATATGCCAAAATATAAAATGGAAATTTAAGGTAAATATTATAATTGCGTAAAGAGAAAAATATTGAATATTTTAGCAATCAATTTTAACACCATACTTAATGAGATTTCTTGTCGCAATTTTTATTATTTTTATTTTGCCTTTAGACGTCACGATTGCACAAAACCTTGGCAACACATCTGATACATCATGGGTAGATTCGATATTTAAAACAATGACCCCTTATGAGCGGATTGAACAGCTTTTTATGGTAAAAGTTTCTACAACAGGTGATGAAAAATATTTTGATGATATAACTCAGGAGGTATGTAAATATAAAGTAGGTGGTGTCGCCTTTTTTAAGGGATGGCCGGTAAGGCAAGCCAACTTGGTTAACCGCTTTCAGCAAGATGCCGACATTCCTTTGCTTGTGGCTATTGATGCGGAGTGGGGATTGGCTATGCGGCTTGACAGTACTCCTTCTTTCCCACGACAGATAACACTTGGCGCCATTCAGAACGACAGTCTGATTTACAGGATGGGCGCTGAAATAGCCCGTGAATGCAAGAGATTAGGTATACAAATGAATTTCGCTCCGGTAGTGGATGTGAACAGCAATCCTAAAAACCCAGTGATCAACAGCCGGTCATTCGGCGAAAATAAGAATAATGTTGCAGAGAAAGGTCTTGCATATATGCTGGGGATGCAGAAAAACGGATTACTTACCTGTGCCAAACATTTCCCGGGACATGGTGATACAGATACCGATTCTCATTTGGAACTTCCTGTCATTCACCATTCGCGTGAAATGATTGATACTCTTGACCTGTTTCCATTTAAAAAATTGATTAAAAATAATGTCAGTTCAATAATGGTGGCTCATTTGAATATCCCTTCGCTTGATTCAACAAAGATGAGCATTTCCAGCCTTTCAAAAGTAATTGTTACCGAAATGCTGAAGAATCAGTTAGGTTTTAAAGGGCTTGTAATCTGTGATGCCCTTGATATGAAAGGTGTCAGCAAAACACATAAAGGAGGAACTGCTGAGCTGGATGCTTTGCTTGCAGGTATTGATATACTTCTTCTTCCGGAAGATTTGCCTGAAGCAATTAACAAGATAAAAAAAGCAGTTGATAGTTCTTTAATTTCACAGGATGAAATTGATAATCGATGTAAAAAAATTCTTCGCTATAAGAAGATGGCAGGGCTTGACCATTATAAACCAGTTGAAATTAAAGGGCTTTACGAAGATTTGAATTCTGAGGAAACAGAGGATCTACAATATGTTTTATACGAAAATGCCATTACATTGGTAAAAAACGTGAATAATATTCTTCCTTTTAAACGATTGGATACATTATGCCTTGCTTCGCTTTCAATAGGCGATACAATCACGAAACCATTTCAGAAAATGCTTTCCTGCTATGCGCCGGTTGATCAATACAGCATGAATAAATATTATAAAAAGTCGGAAGCTGATTCTCTATTAAAGATATTAAAAAATTATAGTTATGTAATAGTAGGAATTCACAATACAACCAATTTTGCGAATCTGGATTTCGGGATTACTCAGCAAACGATTCATTTTATTGATTCTTTGAAAAAACAAAATAAAATTATTCTTGATATTTTCGCCAATCCATATACATTATCGATGTTTAAAAACACCGGAAACATTGATGCATTGATAATTTCTTATCAGAATAATCCTATTTCCGAACAACTCTCCGCTCAACTTATTTTCGGCGGGATTTCATCTGCAGGAAAACTACCTGTAACTGGTTCTCCTGAATTTCCGGTAAATACGGGAATTTTAACGGAAAAACCTTTCAGATTAAAATACACGAATCCGCAAGAGCTTAATGTTGGTGAAAAGAATCTTTCACAAATAGATACAATTGCTTTAAAAGGTATCAAAAGCAAAGCTTATCCAGGTTGTGTAATTCTAGTGGCAAAAGATGGAAAAGTCTTTTACAACAAGGCTTTCGGATATCATACATATGATAATAAAATGCCAATGACAACGTCTGATATCTTTGATATGGCTTCTGTTACCAAGATTGAAGCATCAACAATGGCAATAATGAAATTGTATGATGAAGGAAAATTAGATATTGATAAGCAATTAGGCGATTATCTTCCAATTTTAAAAGGGTCGAATAAAGAACATATTGTAATAAGAGATGTGCTTGCTCATCAGGCAAAGCTGAAAGCATGGATTCCCTTTTATAAAGAAACGATTAAGAACGGGAACGTTGATACAAATATTTACCGCAAAATAAAATCAAATAAATACCCATTTCGTGTTGCGGACAGTCTTTATATCAGAAAAGATTATCCCGGATTAATTATTCAAAAAATCATCGACTCCCCGCTTAACAGGAAGAAAGAATATTTATACAGCGATATTGGGTTTTATCTGATGATGAATGTTATTGAAAAAATATCCGGCCAAAGTTTTGAATCATATTTGCAGGAGAATTTTTACAATTCATTGGGCATGGGTGGCACAGGATTCAGACCGATGGATAAATTCAAACTATCAAGGATCGTTCCTACTGAAATGGATACTCTATGGAGGAAACGATTAGTATGGGGTGATGTTGATGATCAGGGTACGGCCATGATGGGAGGTATCTGCGGTCATGCCGGATTATTTTCAAATGCGAACGATCTTGCAACACTTTTACAGATGATATTACAAAAAGGCGAATATGCCGGTAAAAGATATCTGAAATCTTCGACAATAGAAGATTTTACAAAATGTCAATTTCCTGAAAATAAAAACAGGAGGGGATTAGGTTTCGATAAACCTGCATTAAATCCAAAAGATACAGGTCCCTGTTGTAAAAGCGCTTCTTCCTTAAGCTATGGACATTCAGGATTTACAGGTACTTTCTTTTGGGTGGACCCTGCTGAAAATCTGATATACATCTTTTTATCGAACAGGGTTTATCCTGACGCTGATAATAAAAAAATTACCGAAATGGGCATACGTACCGAAATTCAACAAGTGGTTTATGATGCTATCGCGAAAAGTAAATTGCAAAAAAAATAATTTCCCTGATTTTTTTTAAGAACAAACTAATGTTATGTTAAACTTATTCCTACGCACTAAGATTGCTTCACCCTCCTTCATCGGTTCGCAATGACGTCGTTGCGAGCTTGCCTACCAGCAGGCAGGGAGGAATGACGAAGCAACTTAGCGTAGCCCCGCCTGTCCGCCCGTGCCGGTACGGACGGGAATGACACAGTCGGGCAGGGATCTCACGAACACCTTATAAAAAAATAAATAATTGTGAGTAATTTATTCGACATATCACTCTTAACACAATACTAAAATGAGCGAGGGAAAATATAAAGTCATAAATAAGTTGCATAAGGGAAATAAGCAGAAGCCTGCTGTTATTGAAAAATCCAAAGAGAATAAAAGGGAAAAAAATATTTATATTCTAATTGCCATTATAATCACTGCAATAGTATATGCGTTATCATTAAATAATGACTGGATCAAGAACTGGGATGATGGTGGTTATATCATAGAACACAAACTTGTTCATCAACTTACTCTTGATAATATTAAAAGTATATTTTCTGTTTTTTATAAAGGTAATTACCATCCGCTTACAACTTTATTTTATGCTGCTGAGTATAACTTTGTTGGTGAATCACCTTTTCTATATCACCTGAATAACTTGATATTTCATCTGTTCAATGTTTTTCTCGTTTTTACTTTTGTTAAATTAATTACAAAGAAAATTGAGATTGCTGCGATAACTGCCATTTTATTCGGCATACATCCCATGCATGTAGAGTCAGTTGCGTGGGTTTCTGAAAGAAAGGATGTCCTGTATAGCTTTTTCTTTCTGGGTTCCATGATATATTACTATTATTTTCTGAATAAAAAGAAAGGAAAAACAAAATATTATTTTTTGTCACTCGCAGCATTTTTACTTTCATCTTTATCAAAATCGGCAGCAGTTACACTACCCGTTGTTTTGTTATTAATAGACTATTACATGAAAAGAAAGTGGGAATTGAAAATGTTTACTGAAAAAATTCCGTTTTTTATCATTTCCTTTATTTTCGGTATCATTGCAATCTTTTCTCAGAAATCTGCCGGTGCTATACAGGATCTGAATCCCTTGTTTACATGGTTTGAAAGGCCTATGCTTGCATGTTATTCAACCATGATGTATCTGATAAAACTTTTTGTTCCAATTAATCTTTCTGCAATGTACCCTTATCCTGACAGAATCAACGGGCATCTGCCAACCGTATTTTATATAGCGCCTGCTGTTATTCTTGTCGTGGCATTTCTTGTTTATTACTCAAAAAAATTTAGCAGGGATATTATCTTCGGAACAGTTTTCTTTTTGATTACGATTATACTCGTATTGCAATTACTTCCTGTTGGCGGAGCTATACTTGCCGAGCGTTATACTTACATTCCATATATCGGATTATTCATGATCATAGGTAAGGGTTATGTATATTCGCAGGAAGGTAAATCAAAATTTGCAAAATCTATGAAACTGCTATATCCTGCTGTAATAGTTGCAGGGGTCATTATTTTTTCAGTACTTACTTTTCAGCGTATTCTGATATGGAAAGATGGAGAAGTGCTTTTTACCGATGTAATAAAAAAATATCCCAACCTTCCGTTTGCATATAATAATAGGGGATATCTTTACTTTAACTTCCTGAAAAAATACGATAAGGCGCTGGCAGATTATAATAAGTGTATAGAAATGGATTCTACTTTTCATCGTGCATACAGCAACAGGGGAGTTCTCTATTATAATTTTTATGGTGATAGCAAGTCTGATTCTTTGCATATGGTCCTTGCAATAGAGGATTTTACAAAAGCACTCAAATTCAGAAATGATAATACAGATGCATGGATCGGCAGAGCTAATTGTTACAGTACGATAAAAAAATTTGACCTTGCTTTACCTGATTATAACCGCTACATCAGTATTGTTGCGGATGATGCCAAGTCATATTTGTGGCGGGGTATTGCATTATACAACCTTGGAAGATTTGATGAAGCATGTATTGATTTTATTAAATGCATTGATATGACGCCCGATAATGATAATGCTTATTTATGGCGAGGATTGGTTTATTTTCAGCGAAAAGATTACAAAACAGCAATAAAAGATTTTGACCAGTCATTGCAATTAAATCCAAAACAATCAGACCCCTATTCATGGCGCGGGTTTGCCGAATTCAACCTGAAAATGACTGATCGGGCTATTGCTGATTATACCACAGCTTTGCAGAAAAATCCGAAAGATGCTGCCACATTCATTAATCGTTCCACTGTTTATTACGAACTGAAAAATTATGAACAGGCATTTAAAGATTATTGCTCGGCCGGTGATCTGGGTTATGCGCTGAATAAAGAATATTTCTTCAAGCTAAAAGCGCTGGCAGGGAAATAATATGCACATAACTTTTAAGTTGTATTTACAACGGTATTATTTTTTTAAATCTTTTATATATTTACAAAGAATTAATGATAAGTATATAATTATTGCGATTAAAGAAATAACTGCACCTAATCTAAAATATAAAGGAGTGTAAGAAAGTTCAATGTTATGTTCACCTTTATCAACTAATAACCCGGTAAATCCTATATTTATCAACAATGGTTTTATGGTACTACCGTCAATACTTGCAGACCATCCTTTGTCAAAGGGTATGGAGAAGAATAACATTTTCTTTTTGTCGAGTGTAATTTTTCCTTTTATAATATTTTGGCTATGTTCAATAATTTTTAAAGTGTCTTTTTTAAGAATGGCGATATCTTTTCCGTATTCGTCCCATGAATAATTTTGAACTGTATCTTTAAGTTGAAATTCTGAAAGCGCACTTAGGTTTATTCCATTGTTTTCATCAATCACAAAAGCTTTATGCAAAACAATATATTTTTGCAGGTTTGATAGCTTTTGGAAATCTTTATGTGTAATGTAGCTGCCATAACTAAAACCTAAAGGAATAAAATATTTATTTTTAAAAACCTTTACATCTCCGATAGTAGTAATTGAATCATACCCCATATTCAGCAAAACGGAATTATTAGTTTTAGCTAATGTATATTTAATACTTGCAAAGCCGTGAAGCAAGGGAGCATTTGATAAACCTGGCGCCCAACGTGTTTGCGATTCATTTTTTCCATCAATTATATTCAATTCCTGGAGAAATTTTATATAATTTAATTGATTAAAAGAATGATAGGAAGGTGTTCCGTAAAAGTCCTGAGCTCTGGCATCATTCATACTTGAGTGTATTGCCGTTCCTGAAGAATAAGTTTTATTAATTCTGAAAAAAGTTTTATCATTTGATTTTAGAAATTTCACTGCATCAACTGTATAATCGTTGTATCCAATTTTTTGTTTTGTTTCTATACCAGAAATTACAGGTCTTTTGTTAATGGTTATATTTGAGAAATAAATCGACTCAATAACAATTACAAATAACAGTATAAGTTTTACAATGTTTTTTATAGTTTTAAACTGAATTAAATAAATAAGAACAGAATAAATTATTAAGAATATTGCAACTATATCTCTGAGGTTTTTATCAATGATTCGTGCATTCGTATAAGAATAATAAAGAAAAATTAATAGCAGTAATAAGGTTATACCAGAAATTTTAATATTCGTTTTCGATTTATGGTCAATATTCTCAATACTTTTCAAGCTAACTAACAGAACAGCAAGAACTACAAAAATTGAAAATGCTCTGTAATAATTGCCTGTAAAAAGCCAAAATGAATATCGAAAGAAGGGAAATATAACAGGAAAAATAAATGTAAGTAAAAAAATAAAATAAATAATTTTCTTTCTTTTATCGGATAAACTCAGGAAATGAGGAAGTAAGACTAATGAAATTAAACCGCAGTAAAACAATGGCGCTTCAAGATAGTTGTACCATCCTCTGAAGTTACTACCTGTGCCAAGCATATCGCAGGAAAAAAATCTCATAAATGAAGTCAAGTAATGTGTTTGTCCGTATTCCGCTCCTTCAAATCCCAAAATAGGTTTTGACATTAACATACCAGCGTAAGAAGATTCACCGCTAACACGAGGACTTTCAAGCATCAGTTGAACACTATTTATTAAAAAGAATGAACTTATTGCTATGCCTAAAATTCCAAGACAAGTGAGTTTTCTTAATAGAATAAATATTTTTTTAGGTTCTTTTTCATTTGCCTCAAATAATCGGAATATAATATAAATCACAAGAAACAATCCGATAACGTATAAATCGAATGGTTGATTTGATGCAATTAAAAAAATAGAAATTGGAAATAATATCCAATTATTATCCTGATAAAGTTTCTCGAAGGAATAAAGTAATAATGCAATATAAACAGCTTCAGTTGAAAAAATGACCCATTCTCCGCCTAAAATAATAAAACTAGTGAATGAATATAAAACACCTCCGATTATGGCAGTATAATTGGAAGTAATTATTTTTTTGAGAAAGAGATAAAAAAAGAATCCTGCAAAAAATATTTTAAATGCTTCTGCAAAAAAAAGTGTATGATATACATTGTCCTTGCCCATTAATATTATAAATAATGAAAAAGGATCTATGAAGTTAATAGGAAAAATATTTTGTCCCATTCCTTGATTAAACGACCATTTGGGTATTCCTTCTTTTACAATATAATCTGCCAAACTGTAATATACCGGATAATCAATGTTAATAGAGTCGCTCCCGATATCTTTAAACAAGTATAATTTATGAAAAAAAATGAAATCCTTGAAAACAAAAAATACAATTAATGCAATTAGGGCCAAAAGAAGGTATATACCTTTTCTTTCAATGAAATTTTCAAAAATTTTAAATAACTCAACCCCCGATTGCTTTATTTCATGGGTTTTTACTTGTTTGGTTTTTTTATTTTTTTTCATTAATTTCTAAAACTTAAACGCTCTTCTTTTTTCACACTTATAAATAATAATTAAGAAATTTCAGCCGTAATTTTTTTGTATTTCAATACTATTGTTCATTACTAATTTTAAATTTATTCTTCAAAATTAATTCTTTCTTTTTCAATAACCCATGATTATTTTTTGGCATTAGTGGCTAAATATCTATGATATTTATTAATTTTTCGGTTTAATACCCCAACCCTTTGGGGGTCGGAAGCAATTTAATACTGCCAAAGAAAAATATTCCAATTACAAGCGGAACTATGCCAAGTTGAAAAATTTTCCGATATAAAAGTTTGTAAACTAAATATCCAAATGTAATTAAACAAATACGCTTAAAAAATAATCTGTAACAAAATTATAAAATCAAATGAATTTTATAGATTTGTGAGTTAATTCCATTGATATATTTTCATAAATGTTACATAATAAAAGAATAATTGTTGTATTGCCGGCATATAATGCAGCAAAAACCCTTGAAGATACTTACAGGGAAATTCCTTTTGATATAGTAGATGATGTTATTGTTGTTGATGATGCCAGCATTGACAACACTGTTGAAGTGGCTAAACGCATCGGGATCAAACATATTATCTGTCACGGAAAAAACAAAGGATACGGAGGTAATCAGAAAACATGCTATGATACCGCTTTAAAACTGAATGCTGATATTGTGATCATGCTGCATCCCGATTACCAATACACTCCCAGGCTGATTCCATCTATGGCTTATTTAATTGCAAACGGACTTTATCCTGTTGTCCTTGGATCAAGAATTCTTGGAAAAGGCGCTCTAAAAGGAGGAATGCCACTTTATAAATATTTATTTAATCGTTTTCTTACACTGGTTCAGAACATGCTTGTCAACGAGAAAATATCGGAGTATCATACTGGATATCGTGCTTTTTCAAAAGAAGTGCTTGAGAAAATTAATTACCATGCAAACTCCGACGATTTTGTTTTTGATAATCAAATGCTTTCTCAGATTATTTATGCAGGATTTAATATTGCAGAAATTACTTGTCCTACAAAATATTTTCCGGAAGGATCTTCTATTAATTTTAAACGCAGTATGATATACGGATTTGGCGTTTTGAAAACTTCATTTTGTCATTTTTTCCAGAGAAAAAGACTTGCAAAATTTAACATTTATAAATTCAGGAAATAGATTGCAGATGGCTGATATATGCAGATATCGCTGTTCTTCTTGCTGTTTACATTGTGCCTCATAGCATATTAGATCTCGAAATTGATTATACTCAAACACAATAATTTATACAATGATAATCACCTGGATCATTATTATCTTCACGGCAGCCGTTTCAATTCCTGCATTCGGCAATAAAGAGCTTTTCTCCCGATTGCGTTTTAATCCCTACATTATAAAAGAAGCAAGACAATGGTACCGTTTTTTTTCTTATGGACTCTTGCATGCCGATTGGGCACATCTGGCCATAAATATGTTTGTACTATACTCTTTTGGTGATCAGGTGGAATTTTTTATGAAATATTATTTCGGGGCAAAAGGGAATCTTTATTTTATCCTTCTTTATACCGGCGGAATCATTTTATCTGTTGTACCTGCATTCGAAAAACACAAGCACGACAGTTGGTACAACGCCGTGGGTGCATCGGGTGCTGTTTCCGCAATTGTATTTTCCAGTATTATTTTTTGGCCTTCGTCAAAAATCATGTTCTTGTTGTTCCCGTTTCCCATACCTGCTGCAGTTTTCGGAATATTATATCTTGTTTATTCTGCGTATATGGCAAGGAGAGCAAGCGACAATATCGGCCATGATGCACACTTCTGGGGAGCCTTGTTTGGCGCTGTTTTTACAATTGCTTTAAAACCGGAACTCGCAGTGATGTTTGTAAAGCAGATTTTAACTATATTTACGAATGATTATTAATGACAGCAAAACGAGGGGCAAAATGATATTAATTCATCATTGGATCCAGTGGATAATTCACCCACATTGCATATTCATTTCCCATTGATTTCAGAATGTTTTTCCACATATCCTGAGGCGATTCAAATAATACCTGATCGGATTTCGCCTTGGTAACAACCCATGAATTTTCTTTCAACTCACGGTCGAGTTGTTTCGCTTCCCAGCCTGAATAACCAATATAAAAACGAATTTCTTCTGTATGTATTTTCTTGTCCTCAATCATTGATTTTATAATGTCAATATCACCACCCCAATATAAACCCTGAATAATCTTCAAACTATTTTTAATTTTATTTCCGAGAGTATGAAGGACAAAAATACTGTCAGTTCCAACAGGACCTCCTATATAAAGGGTGGAGCCGAATGAAGGGAAATCTTTCACAATTTCGTTCAATTTTATATCTAAGGGTTTATTTATGATCAATCCAAATGAACCCTTATCGTCGTGTTCTGCAAGCAGAATCACCGAGCGCCTGAAATAGTAGTCTTTCAGAAAAGGTTCGGAGATCAGTAATGATCCTTGTACCGGTTTAATATCTATTGTTTTCATCTGAAATTCTTTTTAAAATTAACAATTTTTTAAAGCTGAATTCAAGTTCTAAGTGCAACGAATTTAGAAAAAATTTCATTAGGAGTTAAGAAACATAATTTTTTTCTTGGTCTATTATTAAGTAACTCCTGAACCTTAATAATATCGCCATATCCGAGAG
>Ga0247841_10001266_pt1 | contig 58702 bp, 50 predicted proteins | sample LaCruzMarch2015__2_FD_192410 | JGI IMG/M metagenome (GOLD analysis project Ga0247841, IMG submission 192410) | Freshwater microbial communities from meromictic Lake La Cruz, Castile-La Mancha, Spain - LaCruzMarch2015_18m | ecosystem: Environmental > Aquatic > Freshwater > Lake | place: Spain... | reverse complement strand
AAAGGGGCTGTTTGCCAATGAGGCTACTCTTCGGAGCAAGTGAATTGTGGTACCAGACAGTCCCTTTGGGGTTTTAAATTACAAAAATATGGAAAACAAAAACAAAATTACATGGGCAATATATGCCCGCAAAAGTACCGAGTCAGAAGATAGACAAATTCAATCTATTGATGACCAAATTAATTATTTTAAAGAAGTAGTAGACCGAGAAGGTTTATATGTACTGCAAACCATCAAAGAATCAAAATCAGCAAAGGCACCATTTAAACGTGACGGATTTACCGAGCTTACAAAACTTATTGAGCAAGGTAAGGTAAACGGGATTCTGACTTGGAAAATGGATAGATTATCTCGAAATCCAATTGATAGTGCTACTATTCAATATTTTCTTCAGGAGAAAAAACTTCTTTGTGTTAAAACGGCTGAGAAAAATTACCTACCAGAAGACAATGCTCTGATTATGTCTGTGGAAAATGGTATGGCGAATCAGTATATTCGTGATTTATCAAAGAATGTAAAAAGGGGGTTATTATCAAAAGTTGAAAAAGGATGGTTTCCAAATATTCCGCCTGTTGGATATTTAAATTCTAGAACAAAAGAAAAAGGTAACGAGACAATACTTGTTGATGAGGAAAGGTTTAAAATTGTTAGAAAGATGTGGGACCTAATGCTTACCAGTAATTATTCTCCGCCTAAGATTCTCAGAATTGCCACAGATGATTGGGGCCTGCGTACACCACGCAAGCGTAGACAAGGTGGTAAACCCATCTCTCAAAGCGAAATATACAATATATTCAGTAATATTTTTTACACTGGTTATTTTTATTATTCAGGCAAAACGTATAAAGGAAAGCATATACCCATGATAACCATGGATGAATTTGACCGAGTTCAAATACTACTTGGCAAAAAAGGTAAGCCTAAACAACAAGTTCATAATTTTCCCTTCACAGGCATAATGAATTGTGCAGAATGTGGTGCAAGCATTACTGCTTCAAAAAAGACAAAGCTCAATAAAACTACTGGTAATATAGAGACTTATACCTATTATCATTGCACAAGAAGGAAAAAATATATTCATTGTAAAGCAAAGCCAGTTACACTAACTGAGCTAGAAAATAATATAAATCAGATTATTGAAAGTAATTTAATTGACCCAGAATTTTATAAATTAGGGTTAGAGACTCTGAAAGAAATGCACAGTCTTGAAATAAATAAGAGGCAACAAATATATGAGACTCAATTGAGGAATGTTGAAGATACACAGAAAAAATTGGACCGTGCTCTAACTTTTCTTTTGGATGGAACAATTACCCAGCCACAGTATAGTTCTCAAAAACAAGAATTGGAGGAAGCTTTAACGAAAGAAAAGGCTAAGCTTGGTGAGACTGAGGAGAGAGCTAAAAATTGGACAGACATTACAGAGAACGTTTTACACTTTTCAAGTTTAGCTATTGAAGCCATTAAAAGTAAGGACCCAGAAATTCAAAGAGAGGTGCTTAATGGTTTAGGTTGGAACCATAAGATAAATGCTAAAAAACTGTTTATAGACTTGGGTTCTTGGTTTACTGTGCTAAAAGATGGCGAAAAACGCCTATTACCTGAAATAAAGGCGTTGGAAATGGAAAATATCGTTGACCCACAAAGGCGAAAGGAGGCTTTCGCCTCCATTCGCACGTCTCTGTGCCGAGACCCAGACTTGAACTGGGGACATCTTCCTCTTCAGGGAAGCGCTCTACCAACTGAGCTATCTCGGCATAACAAAGATATTACATTATTTTTGTAAAAAAATCTACTGTTTTGTTATATTTCAACTATTGCCTTATTTCTTGAGGAGGCCATTAATCGTTTCAGGTAATTTTGAAGCAGCGTCTTGGATACTTCCGACATCTTTTTGGATTGTAGCTGAGAGATCACGGGCCTGTTTTATGTATGGTTCAAAGTAAACATAAGTTCCATAAGAAAGACCGATAATCACTGCCCAATAAAAAATTTTCCAAACAACAGCAAACCTCGCATTGCGGCGCATTCGTCGGAGCATTTTATTGTTTTCCTCAGACAACTTTATAGACTTAGTGAGCAAATCTCTTTCTTCAGGTGACATATTTTTTATTAGTTAGTTTTTACCTTTAACTTTGATTGTCGGTTTTTGTCTATTTTGGGTAAGATAAGGGTAAGTAGTCCGTGTCTTTCCGAAGCTTCAGCTTCCTCAATTTCTACTTCTGACGGCAGAACAATCGTTCGAGAAAAAGATCCCCAATAGAGTTCTTTGTGAAAGAAATCATTCTCGGTGGTTTCATATGATTCCATTCTTTTGCCACGAATGGTGACCATATCGCGAGTAATTGAAATATCCAAGTCCTCGGGCTTAACACCAGCGACCATAGTTTTGATAATTATCTCAGTAGGAGTTTGAAGCATATCTATAGCTAGCTCGCCCTCTTCTTCGTCATCTAAAATACTCTCTTCGATGGCTTCTTCCTCGATTATTTCTTCGGCTTCCGAGTCGGCTATTTCTTTGCCACCAATATTTATGATTCCTTTTAGTTTTTCAAAAAAACCTTTTTTATTTTTAAACATTTTATTTTGCCTAGATAAATTAACTGTTAATATTTGTCATAATTATAACACAAGGTTGATAAAAATTCCTAGTCAAGTTTATTGATAGGTAAGGTTACCCTTTTAACTCTTTCGAAGAATATCAATAGAATGGCCACTAATATCCAGGTACCAATACAAGCCGTCCAAAAGAAGGCTATATTGTGAGTTGTGTCGTTTAGCATAATAAAAAAGTTGAATAGGGAATGAAGGAAAGATACCACAATAAAGCCTCCGATCAGATAAAAAAACTTTTTTATGCGACTCTTATAAAAAGCGAGACCAATAAATATACCGAGCATAGCGGAGCAGATTAAGTGTATAAGCATTGGTCCGATGGAACGGAAATTTCCAGCAATAAAGGTATCGAGTATATTTCCTTTAGTAAGAGGGTCGGTTAGAAAAAGAGCCGTCTCAACTGAAGCAAATCCTAAAGCGGCCGTAAGCATATATATAGCCGCATCAATCGGTTCGTCATTAATTTTTCTCCGAAGACAAAAACCATAAGTTAGAGCGAGTTTTAAAAACTCCTCTGTTATTGGGGCGATTATGACCAATAAAAAGAATTTTTTTGCTTCAATGTTGTAAGAAAAGGAAAAATTCCAACTATTAAATATATTTTGAATATATGACCAAAATTGGGTTTGGTTTTCTAAAAGATTGTATCTATCAGCTAGATTTTGGAGGGGAACACCCAATAGGCTGGGGAAATCTTTTATGTAGTGTGGGTTGGCTGATATTAATAAATAGTAAAATATTAATTCAAAAAATAGGGCAATTAGGACGGCGAGTATTCCACCAAAAAAAGAGGAAAATAAAGCTGATTTTGGCTCAGGATGAAGTCTGTCTTCTCTCATCCAAAACCAAAGCCAAAAAAAGGCTGGTATTATTCCACCAAGAAAGGAAAAGATTAATACATTCATCTCGCTTGTCATTTTCTTTTTTAAAAAACTAAATCCGGGCTTAACTTTCTATTTACGACTGTTTTGGCCAACTCTCTATCATTAGCAACTGCTTATCTTTGTGTGGTAGTGAATTCCAGATTTCCTCGGTGACAAAAGGCATAAAAGGGTGGAGAAGTTTGAGGCAAGTTGTAAGTATCTGATAAAGAACGTACTGAATTGATTTTTTTGCCTTTTCATCAGTTCCATTAAGCGCCGATTTACTTTCTTCGATTATTATATCAGCAAAGGTGTGCCAGATATAGTGATAGATTTTTTCGCTGGCCATATAGAAGCGATAGTTGTCTATATCCGAAGTTATATCCTTTACTGTTTCATTTAAATCGCTGATTATTTTCTTTTCTTTCTCAAGTAATTCTGGTTTGTCGCTTAAATCAAAACCTTCGATACTAGTAAGAACAAATCTCGTGATGTTCCAGACTTTATTGGCAAAGTTTTTATAACCTCTAATTTTATTTTCATCAACTTTGCTATCTGTACCTGGGGCTGTCCCTATAATCAGAGCTATTCTACCAGCATCCATACCAAATTTTTGCGCTACTTCAATCGGATCTAAACCATTACCTAGAGATTTGGACATCCTCCGGCCTTTGGCATCGCGGACAGTGCCATGGAAATATACATTTTTAAAAGGTATTGTACCCAAATTGTAGCCAGTCATCATAATCATCCTGGCAACCCAGAAGAATATTATTTCATAGCCTGTTTCTAATACATCAGTGGGGTGGTAAAGTTCTAGATCTTTGGTTTTTTCTGGCCAGCCAAGAGTAGAAAAGGTCCACATTGCCGAAGAAAACCAAGTATCCAAAGTATCCTCGTCTTGTTTCCAGTCGGTTTCTTTTGGTGCCTCTATTCCACAATAGATTTCTTCACCTTTGTACCACACAGGGATACGGTGGCCATACCAAATCTGTCTTGATATACACCAATCACCAAGCTTGTCTATCCAGTGGAAGTAAGTTTTACTGAAAAAATCAGGAATTATTTTTATTTGCCCACCGTCAACTTCTTTTCTCATTATTTCCTTGAGAGTTGTTTTGCTCCCACTTTTAATACCATTTATTTCTGAGTGAGGCAGGGTGAATTCTTTGTTTACAGCCACAAACCATTGAAGCTTTGGTAATGGTTCGACAATTCCGCCGGTTCTTTCGGCTGTGGAGATGTTTTGTTTTATAGTTTCTTCTTTTTCTAATAAACCTTCAGCTTTTAACCATTCGACAATTACTTCTCTAGCCTCAGTAGTTTTTTTACCTAATATTCTTTCGTCGCCGACAGCCATTTTAGCGTATTCGTTTATGACCTGTATTTTAGGTAAATTATGTCTTTCGGCCATTTCCCAGTCCACCATACTATGCATCGGAGTAACACCAAGCGCTCCAGTACCAAAATCCTTCTCGACTTCTTTGTCAGCAATTATTTTTATATGAATTGGTACACCGCAGAAAACAGCGTCATATTCCTTGCCAATAAATTTTGTGTAGCGAGGATCTTCAGGATTAACAGCTACAGCAGTATCACCGACTTTTGTCTCTGGGCGGGTGGTGGAAATAGAAACAGGGAAGTCTTTGGAATATTTAAAGGTGTACATCTTTGCTTCTCGTTCCTCATATACTATCTCATCATCAGAAATAGTGGTTTGACCTTTTGGATCCCAGTTTACAATTCTATAACCACGATAAATAAGGCCATCATCATACATTTTTTTAAAAACAGTGCGCACCGCCAGATTTCTTTTGTCATCCAAAGTAAAAGCTTCACGCGACCAATCACAGGAGGCACCAAGCGTTCTTACTTGAGAAGTAATAGTATCGTGGCTATCTTGGGCAAATTTTTCCACTCTTTTTAAGAGTTCTTCTCGTCCCAAATCAAATCTATTTTTTCCTTCTTTTTTGTATATTTCTTTTTCAACTTTTGATTGGGTGGCAATGGCGGCATGATCGGTCCCAGGTAGCCAGAGGGTTTTTTTACCACACATTCTTTGATAGCGAATCATGATATCTTCAAGAGTGAGCATTAAAGCATGGCCCATGTGTAATATACCAGTTACGTTTGGGGGAGGCATGATTATGGTATAAGGTTCTTTATGTCTTTCTGGTAGATTATCTGGATTAAAAAAACCACTATCCTCCCACATTTTGTAGATTCTAGGCTCCGTTTCCAGTGGATTATAGGGCTTTAAAAATTTTTCATTCATAAGTATATTCTAACAAAAAAATGTTATTTTTGAAAGTTTACCCGAGAAAATTTTTCTGGGGAGGTAATACCTTGATAAGGGTTGGCTTGAGGATGTAAATCTCACAAATTGATAATCTTTATTAAGTAAAAAACTTTAGCGGGTTTACTTAATAAAATTTATATAAAAAATGACCACCCTTCTCGTTTATTATAGATAACGAGGAAGGGTGGTCGAGTCGTGAGTGTATCTGTTATTGGTTTAATAACTGAAACATGTTTGAATGAAGCAACTTTACTGCCTAAACCGCATGTTCCAAAGTTAAATTCCGTACCAGACACCTCGGTTCCTTGATGGGGAACCTATATTTTGTGCCAACAGGCACGACTACGAACTAACTGTAAAGAACCACTAACACTAACTAACTACTGAAACGAGCTACTAACTACTAACCAATCGCTAACACTCGAAGTAATAATAGTAGCACCATCCTTTTTTCACGCAAGTCTCGCTTGTGGATAAAATATTTAACTAAATTATCTTTCCCGCGTTATATTTTTTATGTTAGTATGTTCGAGGACAACAAAAAAGTTCTTTATTTAAATGTCGCAGGTATTAAATATTTTTGTGAAAGTGAAGAGTTTTAAACTTGATTTTGAATACAAAATTTTGGATATAATCATTCACCCAAGAGGGGCATACGTAGGCCATTTTTGGAATCTAAGATGAGTTTGTTGGTATAGCCGCTGTGTTCCTAAGAATGAATTTTATTCTTCTTTGGAGATGGAGGGCGCAGCACTTTTAATTAGAGGTAGGAAACAAAAAAAGAAATATCTGATTGTTTGTGAGGTGCAGGGGTGCTGCATATGAGAGAGCTTATAGAGTCATTAAGTTATAAAACACCGGCACAAAAGTGTCGGTGTTTTATAAAAGACTCAAATTTCCAGTTGCCTTAAAATCTTTCGAAGATTTTTTCCCCGCAATTATATTTATATATCCGGCGACAGCAATCATCAGAGCGTTGTCGGTTGAGGCGCTTATTTCCGGTATCAAAAATTCTACACCTAGTTCATTGGCCAATTTTTCAAGTGTGATCCTAATGTCTTTATTGGCAATCACTCCACCACCAACAATTAAGGATTGGCCACTATACTTAATGAGGGCCTCTTTTGTTTTTGAAGCGATGACGTCAATAACGGCATTTTGAAACTCGTAAGATATTTCCTGCTTCATTTCAGGAGTTATTTCTTTAATTTCCTTAAGTGTATATAGAACTGAAGTTTTTAGACCAGAAAAAGAAAAATTTAGGTCTTTAGAGTGAATCATTGGGCGAGGAAACTTGAAAGTTTGTTTGGTGATGTTTTTTTTCTTCCATTCATCGGCGTATTTAGAAATTTGTGGGCCACCAGGATAGGGAAGACCAAGCATACGAGCAACTTTGTCATAAGCTTCACCGACGGCGTCATCACAGGTGCTGCCGACTATTTCATAATTCAGACTGCTTTTAATTAAAACCAACTGAGTGTGTCCACCAGAGATAAGTAGGGCGATAGCCGGATAGATTATGTTTTGTAGTTTGTATTTTGTAGATGGTAGATTGTGGTCTGTTGATTGTAGATTTGATGAATTTATACTTTCTACTTGATACTTGCTACTTTCTACTTTTTCTAGCGTAGCCGCTAGAATATGACCTTCCATGTGGTTGGTAGGAATTATCGGAACATTCCAAGCTTCACCTAAAGCCTTGGCAAAAGTAACTCCAACCCATAAGGCTGGCTCAAGTCCGGGGCCGTTGGTTACTGCAATAGCATCAATGTTTGGTTTCTCAATTGTTTCGAGGAGTTTTTTAAGTTCGTCAAAAAGTTCACCCTCCCTTTCTAGAATTGTACGTAATATTTGAAGTTTCAAATTTTCCTCTTCTTTTGACTTTTGACTTTTGTCTTTTAACTTAATTAATCCTGCTTCTTTCAGACATTTTTCAAAAAGTGGTATTAAATTTTTTGCATGCTCTCTTTTGGCCATCATCGGAAAGACACCACCATATTGTCTATGGAGTTCAATTTGGGAATATAATTGATTACCTAGTACAGTTAAAGTAGCTCCATTATTGGATTCTTTTGTCTCAATTATACAAACAGCTGTTTCGTCGCACGACGTTTCAATTCCTAGTATTTTCATATGTGTCCTTATTGTACCAAGTTAGAACCTATTTTCAAAGTCGTAATTAAGCCCACGCACGGAGTGCGTGGTAATTCGGAACCAAAGTATCCGCTCGGAGACGGAAGCCCCGCCTCGGAGTACCTCGGCGGACACCGAAAAAAATGTTCCTGACAATTTCGGATTTGGCGCGCGGAAGGATTTTTCTTAAAAGGACAGGACATTTTTTCGGTGTTCTGCCCTCAAGGTCTCGGGCAGGGCTTAAAATTCAGAAAGAAAGGAGTTAAAACCTAATTATTTAGTTTTCTTTTTGTGTAAGTAAGTCTATAATACTACCTATGTCATATATTTTCATGGATGAATCTGGTGATTTGGGTTTTAATTTCAACAAAAAGAAAACTTCTCGCTATTTTGTAGTGACTTTCGTTTTTTCCGCGGATAATAATATTATTGATAAATTAGTAAAAAATATTTTCAAAGGTTTTTCAAAAACAGAAGTGAAAAACCACAACGGAGTTTTGCATGCTTATAAAGAAAACCCAAAAACTAGACAAAAACTCTTAAATGCTTTTCACGAAAAGAAAGCGGGCAATATTCTCGTTGTTTATTTAAATAAGAAAAAGGTTTATACCAAATTGCAAAATGAAAAGCATGTTTTATATAACTATGTGACAAATATCTTGCTGGACAGGCTGTGCACGAAAAAGTTGATTCCAACCAATGAGAAAATAAAAATCATTGTTTCCCGAAGAGAGACAAACAGATTTTTAAATGATAATTTTAAATCATATCTGAAAAATCAAACTAAGAATAATCACAAACTGGATATTGAAATTGATATTGTTTCCTCCTCAGCCGAAAAAGGTCTGCAAGTCGTTGATATGATTTCGTGGGCAATATTCAAAAAATACGAACATGGCGACGATTCCTATTACAATTTATTCAAGCAAGAAATAGTTGAGGAAAATCCTCTTTTTCCATAAAGCAAAACCCCGAGCGCTATATAGTGGAACCATACGGAGCCACACGCTCGGGGAATTACTTGCTTACTTATAATATACACAAAAAACAACCAAAAAACAAGGGGGTGTGGATAACCTCATATTAGCCAGATTTTGCTGGCCTTCTTTTGGTTTTTGTTGTATACTTAGATCAATAACTTGATAGCAGAAAATATAGACTAACAAAAATCTTTTATTAATTAATATTAATTTATGAAAAAAACTCTAATTCCAACTATTTTAATAGCCATAAGTTTGATAGATTTATTTGGTGTCATCTTTAGAGACCTCTCTAGGCCAGGTGTTATCTTTGATGCAGAGACAATTTTATTTATAGCAATAATAGTAGGTTTTTTGATTTATAATATTGTTGCTTTTTTTGTACTAAGAAATTATAAGGCTTCTATTGTTCAAAAGACTTTTCTGGGTAGTTTTTGGGGTATGGTTATAATATTAATACCATTCTCTTACTCACTATTTTTCCCTTCCCAATTTTCATGGGAGTTTATGTTTTATCTCCTAGGTATAATTCCCATGCTCTCATTAGGAGCACTCTTTGGTTGGATTTCCGGAATGTTTGGTCGAACCGAAAAGAAATACTCGGACTGGATAATTGGTGTCTTTATATTAATAATAATTATATTGATTTGTTCGGTTCCTTATCTCAATCAAGTTAGAAATAAAAAGTTTGCAGAAGATCAAAAGATTAAAGTAACTGAGAATGGACAGTTATATAAACAAGCACTAAATACTTTAGATATATCATATTGTAATCAAATCTCTTACGAAGTATCTGTAAAACAATGCCAGTCAGAGGTGCTAGCACTAAAAGGTAATGATGTATCATTTTGCAATAATATATTTGCAATTCCAGATAAGTTGAGGTGTTATGAAACTTATGCTAAACAGAAAAATGATTTTTCTGTTTGTGCAGAATTAAAATTACCACCAGATTTAAAAAAATACAGTGAAGATTGTTTTAATCTTACCGATATAGGCGGAAGATAGCCTTTTCTAAAATTATAAAAGTCCTTATATTTTCTGAAGCCCTGCCCGAGACCTTGAGGGCAGAACACCGAAAAAATGTCCTGTCCATTTAAGAAAAATCCTTCCGCGCGCCAAATCCGAAATTGTCAGGAACATTTTTTTCGGTGTCCGCCGAGGTACTCCAAGGCGGGGCTTCCGTCTCCGAGCGGATACTTTGGTTCCGAATTACCACGCACTCCGTGCGTGGGCTTAATTACGACTTTGAAAATAGGTTCTAACTTGGTACAATAAGGACACCAGAACGAAACCTAACGGTTTTTGACGAGCCAAGATGTGGGACGCGCGAAGCGCGTCCCACTGATTTCCCCCCATTTTTTCAGAAGATTTCGGAAAATTCGGCGCGCTTGCGCGCACTGTTTTGTTTTGGAGGAGGAGGTTCGAAATCCCGAGCGATACAAATTCGGATTCTTTAAAACTAAAAAGAATTTTTGTTATTGAAAATATTTTGCTATACTAAAAGAGTACACAATCGTTTTATCAGTTAGTTGGCAGAAATGGCTATACTAGACAGTTTAACTAACGTTAGATTGTGTACACTAGTATGGCCATTTCTGCTTCAAAATATTAATATGCAAAAATTCTTTTTGTATGCTCGCAAGAGCACCGATGTCGAAGACAAGCAGGTTTTATCAATCGACGCCCAGCTCACCGAATTGCGGACATTTGCCCGCGAGCAAAATTTGGAAATCGTGGAGGAATTTATTGAAAAACAATCAGCGAAAATTCCCGGTCGCCCTATCTTCGGACAAATGCTGAAACGCATTGAACGAGGCGAAGTAACGGGTATCATTTCTTGGCACCCCGATCGTCTGGCTCGCAATTCGGTGGACGGCGGACAAATTATTTACTTCCTCGACATAGGAAAATTAGAAATGTTGAAGTTCCCCTCACATTGGTTTGAAAACACGCCACAGGGCAAATTCTCGCTCTCTATGGCCTTTGTACAAAGCAAATACTATGTGGATTCCTTGTCCGAGAATACAAAACGTGGACTTCGCCAAAAAGTGCGAATGGGTATTTTTCCTAGCCGAGCACCGATTGGATATATAAATGATTCACGGACAAAAACGATTGTGGTGGAAAAGAAAAAGTCTAAAATTATTCGCTCGGCTTTTGAAAAATACGCGCAAGGAAATCAACGACTAGAAGATATTGCGGATTTTTTGGCGAAGTCAGGAATTGTTACTCGGACAGGAAAGAAAATACACAAAAACCGCGTGACATATCTTTTATCCAATCCTTTCTATACTGGACTGTTTAATTACGCAGGCGAACTGCACGAAGGCAAACACGAGCCAATCATTTCCAAGAAACTTTTTGATTCGGCGCAAGAAGTGATGAAAAAACGCGGTTTGCCAAATCGAAAAGTAAAAAATGAACCGCAACCTTTTTGCAGTTTAATTTCTTGCGCCGAATGTGGGATGATGATAACTGGCGAATACAAAATCAAAAAGCAGAAAAATGGCAACGTCCATTATTACACTTACTATCACTGCACCAAGAAAAACAAATTGGTAAAATGTTCACAATCTTGCATCAGACAAGAAGAATTAAATCGCCAGTTATCGTCCTTAATTCAAAAAGTTTCTTTGCCGAAAGATTGGGCGGACGAATTAGAAAAAATGGCCAAAGTGGATTTCAAAAACTCAATCCAGTCTGGCGGTGCTAGTGTAAAAGAAAACGAAACAAAAATTTTGGCCATTTCTCAAAAGTTAGAGCGACTTCTAAATGGTTATCTTGACCAAGATATTGAAAAGGAAATATATCGTGTGGAAAAAGCTAAATTGATTTTGCAAAAGAAGTCGCTCGAAGAAGAAATGACTAATTTTTCACACCAGCAAAATGATTGGCTCGAACCGCTGTTGAATTGGCTAAAAACCGCACAAAATCTTAATGGAATCGCTCGGGATTCAGACTTTTTTACTAAAAAGGTCTGTGCCAAAGAAATCTTTGGCTCGAACCTCCTCCTCCAAAACAAAACAGTGCGCGCAAGCGCGCCGAATTTTCCGAAATCTTCTGAAAAAATGGGGGGAAATCAGTGGGACGCGCTTCGCGCGTCCCACATCTTGGCTCGTCAAAAACCGTTAGGTTTCGTTCTGGTGACCTTACCGGGAGTCGAACCCGGCTTCTCGCCTTGAAAAGGCGATGTCCTAACCGATAGACGATAAGGCCTTGGAGACAGGGCTCAATATAACATTTTTTGTAAAAAAAGCAAAAAAGTGATACTGTTTCAATGTTGAATAAAAATGGAGGGGTGGCTGAGTGGTTTAAAGCACCAGTTTCGAAAACTGGCAGGCTCGAAAGGGTCTCACGAGTTCAAATCTCGTCCCCTCCGCTTGAATCTGCGAAAGCGGAGGGAGAGCAAGTAATTGAATTACTTGCGCGCAGATTTGAAAGGCTTTTCCTTATTGAGTCGGCGAGATGGAAAAGCACCAGGCTAAGTAGTAGCCAAATCTCGTCCCCTCCGCTTTACTAGTTAATTAAAAAACATGAACGAAAATATTAAAAATATCGAGCAGAAGGGAATAGAAGAAGCGAAAAAGATTGGTAGCGGTGTGAAGAATCAATTTACTGATTTCATGGATTTTATTAGAAAACAGGGGATAATCGGTTTTGCTGTCGCTTTTATTCTTGGTGGTGCTATTTCTCTTTTAGTAAAATCGGGAATTGATAATGTTGTGAATCCTATTCTCGGTGTGTTTTTGGGTAGAGCAAAGGACTTGGCTGACTCATTTATTCCTTTTTTTGGAGCCAAAATAATGTGGGGTAAATTTGTAAATGATCTTATAAACTTTTTAGTTTTAGCGGCTGTTGTTTATTTCGGAATTAAGAAACTTGGTTTAGAAAAACTTGATAAGCCAAAGCAATAAATATGTATCAACCACCTAAAAAAATCTTAGAAAAATATGCCGATATTTTGGTAAATTTTGCCTTGAATTCTGGTAAGGGGATCAAGCGTGGGGAGGTAGTTCTTCTTCAGGTCTCTGAGTTGGCCAAACCAATGCTGATTGAGCTCTATAAGGCTGTTTTGAAGGCTGGAGCCCATCCTATTGTCCAATATGTGCCAGATGGTATGAGCCGTGATTTTTTTAATTTTGCTAATAAAGAGCAAATCAGTTTTTTCCCTGCCAAATATTTGAAGGGTAAAATCGATCAGATAGATCATTCAATTTTTATAATTGCTGACAATGATAAACACGAGCTTGAGGGTATTGACCCAAAAATGATTATGGAAAAATCTAAAGCTTTTCGTCCATATATGGATTGGCGCGATAAGAAGGAGGGAGACGGAAAGTTTACTTGGACGTTGGCTCTTTATGGTACCAAAGCGGCCGCTGATGAAGCAAAAATGACCGAAAGAGAGTATTGGGAGGAAATCATAAAAGCCTGTTATTTAAATGATAAAAACCCAGTGAAAACCTGGAAGAAAATTGCGGCTGAGGTAGAGAGGGTAAAAAATAAATTAAATTTACTTGAGATTGAGAAGGTAAGAGTGCAATCAAAAAATACTGATTTGACGGTCGTTTTAGGAAAAAATAGGCGCTGGATGGGCGGTTCTGGGCGCAATATTCCTAGTTTCGAAATATTTATTTCTCCCGATTGCCGTTATACCGAAGGTTATATTTATTTTACTGAGCCTTTATATCGATATGGTAATTTGATCAAAGATATCTATTTGGAATTTAAGGCTGGTCGGGTGGTCAAAGCAAAGGCGAAAAAAGGCGAGAAAATTTTGAAACATATGATTTCAAATAAAAATGCCAACATGATAGGTGAGTTTTCTTTGACTGATTCTCGCGTGTCAAAAATAACGAAATTTATGGCGGAGACTTTGTTTGATGAAAACGTGGGTGGTAAATACGGTAATACTCATATTGCTTTGGGGAAAGCCTTTAAAGATTCATATCCAGGAGATAGCACTAAGGTAAAAAAAGCGCAGTGGGGGAAAATGGGCTACAATGATTCTGTTGTTCATACCGATATTGTAAGCACGGAAAATAGAACCGTAACCGCTTGGCTTCCAAACGGTAAAACAACTGTGATTTATAAAGACGGAAAATTTACGGTCTAAATTATTTTAGGCCGTGAGCTTTGAATAGTGGAGCATACATCTTGTCTGCAATGATAATATGTTTGGAAAGCCATTCTTTAGCAAAATCAGTAATTTCAAGGGCCAACTTCGATAGATCTTCCTTGGCGTTTTTTATTCTTTCAGAATATTCCTGAGTTTGGACTCTAAACATGGTGTGGGCTTTCATGTGGTGGGCAATATCAGAATAGGCAAACTGGTTGAAATATTTTTCCTCAGTATCTAAATGGTAAAAGGCATAATCTTTAAGTTCGTTGATTATTTGTAGAATCTCATTTCTATCATCGGTTTTTTTTTCTAGTAAATCATAAACTCTGTTTACGATTTCAAAAAAGTGCTGGTGCTGTTCATCAATAACACCAATACCTAAGCTGTATTCATTTGTCCAAACAAATTTGTTCATTGTTGATTTGTTATTAATCTAATATGAGTAAATAATAGCATATTTTGTAATTATTAGTAATAAATTTAATTTATGTATATTATAAAAAAGGATTTGGTCACGGATATTTTACTCGTCGTCACTCGCAAAATTCCTCGACCCCGACTCGCAATTCGGCTTGCTAGCCTCATAACGCTCCGTCTTTCAAATCCCTCACGCAAGCTACACGCTTGCTACCGCCCAACAAAAAACTGCTTACGCAGTTTGTTTGTGGGCGGTAAGGGATTTGAACCCCTGACATCTTCAACGTCAATGAAGCGCTCTACCAACTGAGCTAACCGCCCTTGTAAGAGATATTACACTATTTTTTTAATTTTTCAAATATCGATAAATATCTTCCACCGCTTTTATGGCATCACCAACGGCTATGTTGTTTTGCCTATATAGTCCATCCGTACAATCACCGGCCGCCCAAATACCTAGGGTACTAGTTTTTTGGGTTTTTGAATCGACAATTATTTGTGCTCGATCATCTAGTTTTACAATCCCATGCTCAACAAAATCAATTGAAGGGTTCGAACCGATTTCCACGAATATTCCCTGGAGAGGCAATTCAATTATTTCATTAGTTTTTTTGTCTTTATAGGTGATTCCATTTACAAATTTATCACCCTTAATCTCTAACAAATCAATATTGGTAATCCCTTTAACTTTAGGGTTGGATAATATTTTCTGCATCATAATTGGTTCAGCTCGAAAGTCACTTCTCTGTATTATTGTTACACTCTTAGCATAGGCTAGAAGCTGTGAAGCTGACTCAAAAGCGCTGTTTCCACCACCGATTACCGCCACATCCATATCGGCAAACATCGGTCCATCACAGGTGGCACAGTAGGTAATACCTTTTCCTTCATATTCGGCCGCTCCTTTTACTTCTAATTTTCTGCGAATATTTCCAGTGGAAATCAAAATAGTTTTTGCGACGTAGACTCCTTTATTGGTTTCAACGCTAAAAAGATTTTCATCTTTTGTAATTTTTTTAACTTTTTCTTTTTCCTTTATATCAATATCCCTGGAATATGATTTTAGATGTTTTTCAAGTTTTTTATGGAGTTCATCGCCAGAGATTGAAATATCGCCAATCCAATTTTGAATTTCACCAGAAACGGCGCTTTGACCACGAAAATTTTCGGTTATTAAAGCTGTTTTTATTTTCTTACGCGCTGCATAAACACCCGCCGCTACTCCACCGGGACCTCCACCAATGATACAGAGATCGTATACAGTAGATTGTAGATTGTCGATTGTATTTTTCATATTTATTCTTTTATAAGAATAGTTTTGTTAAATCTTATTAAACCATTAATTATTTTCTGGGAGTTTATTGTTTGCTCATATATACTATTATAATCTTTCTCACTTAAATAACCAACATCCTTAGCGATTATTAGTTGGTTTTGAGTTTCTACTAATGACCCAAGTGATATGTAGAAAAATTGTATTTGCTCTTTTTTACTGAATCTACCAAATCCTTCCGCTATGTTTGAAGTTATGGAAATAGCCGCTCTTTTTATTTGGCTGGACAATCCAAAGATTTCTTCTTTTGGGAAGTTTTTTGTCGCTCTATAAATTTCCAGTACTAATTTATGAGATTCTTTCCACGCATTTAAATCAGTAAAATTTCTTATTTTTGTAGGATTTATATCGCTCATTTATCTATACTTTCTACACCCTACCTACTACTTTCTACGATTTTTATTTCTTCTGTCTTCGAAGAAAGGCCGGAACTGCACCCCAATCGCTATCATCGTCAAAATCGCTCTTCATTGGTTTTTTCTCCTCTGTCGGCATTTGTTGGGTAGACTGGGTTGGTTGAGTTTCAGTCTTTGGTTCTGAATTATTGGCGCTACCAAAAGTACCAAATAGTTTAGCTTTCTTATCTTCCTCTTTGTTGGTAACTACATTCTGAAAAAGAGATTTTTTATTTGAAATATCGGAAAAACCTGAAGCAATAACTGTAATCTTTAGTTCATTTTTCTTTAGTCGGTCATCGTGAACTGTACCAAAAATAACTCTAGCATTTGGATCAATTGATTCAGTGATTAGTTTAGCCGCATCCTGGATTTCAAACATTGTTAAATCATCACCACCAGCAATTGAGAACAATACACCCTTGGCTCCAGCGATAGAAAGTTCCAAAAGTGGGGAACTAATCGCTGATTTTGCGGCTTCAATTGCTCTGTTTTCACCACCAGCAATACCGATACCCATAAGGGCCGAACCAGCATTTTCCATAATTGCTCGAATGTCGGCAAAGTCAGTATTTATAATACCAGGCATAGTGATTAAATCAGAAATACCTTCAACGGCTTGTTTTAAGATATCGTCACACATCGCAAAAGCTTGCTTGGCAGTTGTCTCGCGGGAAATAGTTGAAAGTAATCTATCGTTTGGAATTATAATCAAAGCATCAACACCTTTTCGAAGTTCTTCCAAACTTTGTTCAGCAATTTTCATTCTCTGGATACCTTCGAAGAAAAAAGGTTTAGTCACTACACCAACGGTGAGAATTCCCATTTCTTTAGCAATTTTAGAAATCAAAGGGGAAGCACCAGAACCAGTTCCTCCACCAGCACCGTAAGCGATAAACGCCATATCGGATCCCTTCAAAGCTTCTTGGATTTCTTCTTTGGTTTCTTCAGCCGCTCTCTTTCCTAATTCTGGATTCATACCAGTACCCAAACCTCGAGTAAGGTTTTTACCGATGTGAATTTTTTTGGTGGCCAAAGAGTTATGCAAATCTTGAGCATCAGTATTTATGGAAATAAACTCCACACCTTTTACTTTGGAGTTGATCATGTGATTTACGGCATTTTTACCAGATCCACCGATTCCGATAACTTTGATTCGTGCGAATGCTTCTACCTCTGGTTTTATTTGTGGCATATTTTTGTAGCTTGTAGCCCCGTAGTATGTAGCTTCTACCTTAAGGTCAAAAAAGACATCAAGAAAACTAACACTGAAAAGCTTTTCAGCGAATTAAAACTAATAAAATTATTAAATATCCTAAGTGAATAGTAGCAAAAATCGTTTTCTATGGCAAGAACTGTTTAAACCAGGTAAATAGCCATGGTTTAGGTTTATTGGAGGTGACTGGTGCCCCGAAAGAATTTTCATCATTATTTATTAAACCCCAGATGCATAGTCCGTACGCGACAGACCAAGAAGAGTCCTTAACTTGGCAGTTTTTCAAGTTACTAATGAAGTTGACTGAGCCAATTTTTGACGGAAGTTTTAGTATCGCCTTAGCCAAATCTTCTATAGTAGAAACTCCTGAGGTGCCTCCAGTCAGAATGATTCCAGCTGGGAGTAGACCGCTGCGACCAAGTTTTTTTAAGTGTGATTCAATCAAATCAAAAATATCAGAAAGCCGAGCCAAGATTATTTCTTCAAGTCTCTTTTTTGGATAATCAACTTCTTTCTCGGTATTTAATTTTAGACTCTCCGCTTCTTCGAGGGGAATTTTTAAACCAAGAGCGATATCGTTTGTAATATCAGTTCCACCGATAGGGAAGACCTCGAGTGATATCGGCATATTATTTTCAAAGACGACAATAGAGACAGTTTCTGAACCGATGTTCGCCAAGACACAGCCGGCAATTTTTTGGGTTTTATTTAGAACAACCAGACTACCAGCAAGAGCTGAGGCCATGATGTTTTCTACTTCGATACCTAAATCTTCAACGGTACTTATGAGATCATTTAAATGGTGTTCTAAACAAGTTACAAACAAAACTTTTGCTTCAAATTTTACACCTTTCATACCGATTGGCCGACCGAGAACAGTTCGCCCATCTATTTTATAGGAAATCGGGATGGTGTGGATGATTTTTTTATTGATAGATATATTTGCTGGTATTTCACTTTCGGCGATAGACAGGACATTTTTAATATCGATTTCGGTAATTTCTGAATCAGCGCGTGGAATCATTATTGAACCATGAGAAACAACACTACCAACACCTATCCCACCAATAGAAAGAAAGGCGCGTTTGATTTTTACATTGGATGATTTTTCCGCTTGGGCAATCGCTAAATCAAGACTTCTTTTTGTGTCGTTTGAATTTATGATATAGCCATGACGGAGACCTTTTGATTCGGCAAAACCGGTACCAATTACTTTGTAGTTGTCTTTGCCATCTTCATGGATATTTTCCACCACCACGATTTTTATCTGGTAGGTTCCGATGTCTATTCCAACTGCAATATTTTTTGCCATCTTAGGCTCATTATATAATAAAATAAAATTGCAAGCTAGTGGAAAATAATTTAAATAAATAGTAGGTTATTTCAAGTGTTTAGATATTGAATTTTTTTCTAAATTTTACTTCCTCTTTCTCCATTTTTGGACCATGATCAAGGCCTTTGAGGTGAACTAATCCATGGATAAATAGGTAGGCAAAAAAGTTTTCATAAGTACGGCCGAATTCAGCCATCATTTTTTTTGTTTCACTCGGGCAGATAAAAATTTCTCCAGAAGTCTTGGAAATAGGGAAGCTAAGGATATCTGTCGTTTTATCTATATTTCTATAAGTTATATTTAGTTTCAGCATCTCAGAAGAATTAGTAAAAACTAAGCTCAGTTCGTATTTTGTTCCTAATACGGTATTTTTCATAAGCTCAAAAGGCAAGCTTGGTAGCCTGCCTTTTGTCTTATTTAATATAAGAAAATTTTCTAACATTTAGTTTTTCTTGCTTCTTTGTGGTCCTTCTGCTCGGTCAGCCATCTTACCCATCTTTATGAGCTCCATAATCTCCGCTTTTCTTCCTAAATTCTTTAGGGTATTTTTCTTTACCTTATAAAAAGATAGTTCTCTTAGACTATATCTTTTGGATCGAACTTTTGGCAAAATACCAGAACCTTGCACTTTTTTAGTGAATCGTCTGATAATTCCTAGATTATTTTCATTGGCGTTCTTTGTAACTTCAATATTTATCATGAGATGTAATTTAGCATATTATCTCTTCTATTACAAGGGTAATAGTTGGTCAAGCTATTTAAACAATTTTTTAAGATGAGCAGATAGTTCGGAAATTCTAATTGTCTCTTGGGCACGAGTAGAGACATCACGAATCATAATAGTATTTTCCATTGCCTCTTTTTTACCCATAATCAAAATATAGGGAACCTTTACTTTTTCAGCCATCGCCATTTGACCAGCCATTTTATCTCGGCCTAGTGAATGGTTGATATAAATATTTTCCTTTCTTAAGATGTCGATCACTTTCAAGCTTTTGTGCTTAGCCTCGTCTCCAAGCTGAATGAAGAAGACGGAAGTTTTTTTAATTTTTGGTAACTGGCGCTTTTCTGTATCACACTTAAAATCTATTTTTGCACCAATCATTGGCACATCTTTTTTGAAACCAAGTTTTTTGCAGACTAAGTCACTTCTGTATCCAACCGCTAGCGATTCGTCTTCTTGTTTGGGATTTTCAGATTTTTGTTTGATTTCAAAAACTGTTCCTGACGCATAGCGTCGATCAGAAACTAAGCAGTTATTTATTTTGTAGGGTATATCTAGACTTTCCAAATATTCCAAAACTTCCTTAAAATGTTCACGACTTTCATCAGATAAACAGCCGATAGATTTTGGGGCGTCGTCTTTTAGTAAACAGCATTTTTCTTCCTGACAACCTAAAACCAAGAACGGATCTTTCTTAAATGATTGACGGCAATGAGCCTGCATAACGTTTATATTTTTCCGGAAATAAGCAGTAAGCTCTCTCACAAATCTGGCATATGATTCTCGGTCGCCAATACTATTTATTTCAACATAAAGATTTTTAAAATCATTGTCCTCGAGAATCATCAGGATTGTTTTTATGAGAATTGCTTCAGAAATACTTTTAGCAGAACCAATAATTTCTAGACCGATTTTTCGGTGCTTACCGACATTTTTGGCTTTTTCCTCATTAATAAAACCATTGTAGGTAATCATTACTGGCTGGGGCATTATCGCCATGTTGGAATTGAAGTATTGATTTAGAAGGGCGGATTTTTCCTCGGGTATATTTTCAATCTTTTTATTTGAGCCGATGGTAGTAATTTCTTCTCCGTCTTTTAAGACTTTTACTCGGTCATGATCGTCTTTTTCGATTTTTGGTGTCTCGATTGGCATAAAACCATAATATACAGCCGCTTCGGTACTTATATCGATATTTTTTAAATCCAAAAATTTAGATTCTTTTGTTTTTTTATTTTTCATCTTTTTTAAATTTAATTGGTGATTGTTTCCATTTGGGCCGGCACCTGTCCTGGAAATAAATCTATGACATTAAAAGGGAAGAGTCTCAAAAATGGTCGGCCGGTGATAAATTCTCTTTTGACTGGCCCCCAAATTCTCGAATCAGAACTTACTGAGCGATTGTCACCTAAAACGTAGTATTCATTTTCTTTTAAAGTAACAGTTGTGTTTGGTCTAGGTGAGGCTAGCTTGTCTACTTTTATATATGGTTCATCTAAGGTAATTTTATTTGTATCAGCCTCACAGTTTAGTCTGCAGATGGTAATTTTACTGTCCTTGATTTCTATCGTCTCACTTGGTAAACCAATGATTCTTTTTATAAAAAACTTTTTCGTGTCCAGCGGATAATGAAAGATAATTACTTCACCTCTTTGCGGTTCTCTAAATTGATAGGTGAGTTCATCGACTATTAAATACTGACCGTTAGCAAAGGTATCATCCATTGAAGGACCACTAACGAGAAAGGGTTGAGCGACATAAAGGCGAAAGGGTATCACAATCACCAGAGAAATAATTACAATTTGCAATATTTCACCCCAAAAACTCTTTAAAAAACGTTTAAATGGGCCGCCCTTTACTTCCGCCGTCCTATCTAAAGCCCCCACTTTTTCAGTCTGAATGTTTTTTGTTATTTCATTATTCATATATTATATAGTTAATAACCAGCCCTCACTCCTAATTGGGATGGGCAAGTAATTAAAGGCATTGTATTATAGAAAGGCGTTTGACACAAGAAAGAATAGAATGTAGAAAAAATACTTGAAACTAAAGTTTCCTTATTTCAAGTTTTAATGAGGTTGTGTTATCATCAATATAATTTTAAAAGTAAATTATAAACGACAAATATGATAAAAAATTATGTGGTAGTGGGTCTTGGTAATCCTGGAGATGAGTATGTGGAAACCAGACACAATATGGGGCGGATGGTCCTCGATGCTTTTGTAAAAAAGAACGATTTTTCTGATTGGGAAATTGATAAGAAGCTGAAGTCGATTATTTCTGAGGGAAAATTAGGTAAAAATAAAGCCTTACTTCTAAAGCCAGAAACTTTTATGAATAAAAGTGGTGAAGCACTGTTAGAACAAATAAAAACTAAAAAACTTAAAATCGAAAGCAAGAAAGTAAATGGAGAAAAAATAAAAGCGATGGATAATCTCGTAGTTATTCATGATGATTTGGACTTGCCCTTGGGGAAAATAAAAATTTCTTTTAATAAGAGCTCCGGTGGTCATCGCGGGGTAGAGTCAATCATAAAGGCGGTTAAGACTGAAGGTTTTATTCGCTTACGATTAGGTATTTCTGGTGAGACTGCTTCTGGAAAAATTAAAAAACCACAAGGTGAAGAAAAGGTAATTGACGCTATTCTTGGGGAATTCAAAAAAACCGAGAGCGATGATTTAAAAAAGGTAATTAAAAAATCTGTTATTGCTCTGGAAATGATTATTGCCGATGGTTGGGAGAAGGCCGCTAGTTTATTAGGAACACTGAAATAAATTACTTAAATCAAAAGCCGGGTTCCGCGAAGCGGAACCCGGCTTTTGATTAGCGTTATTAACTTTTAGTCAACATAAACCGAACAAGTAGCCGAGGTTTCATTGTCGTCTCCATCGGTCACTGTCACGGTAGCGTATTTCCAACCGCGGGAAGAATAAGTTTTAGTTGGGTTGTGGGTTGAGGTGTCTAGGTTGTTGGTACCAGTCCAATCATAAGTGTAATCACCATCACCGCCATAAGCATTGGCATACCAGCGTACGCGATCACCGGTGTCAGGATTTGCTGGTGTTGCATAACAAGAAACAGTTAGGTTGTTACCGTAGTAATTATTATAATTCCAACCATTGTTATAGTAATTTGAATTATAATCATAGTTATTGTAACAGTTATAAGTGAAAACACCGTTTATATAACAACCATTATTCACTGTGCTACCATTATTATAATAATAATTGCTATTGTAACTTAGATTTTTTATCATCGAAGTCACGATGTTGTTGTATTCAACTGTCTCGCTTACTATATTTTGTGGGTCAACATTTATTGTTATTAAACTAATTTCCTGGCTAGTTAGATTACTAAAACCTAAAGTGAAAACAATACTTTCACCCGGTCTAAGGGAGATTTGCGCATTTGAACTATAAGTTGGGGTAGAAATTGAAGGAAGAGTTGCTGTGAAATTCCAAATGCCAGTATTAGCATCACCATCATTTCTAACTTCAAATTTTATACCAACCAAATCAGAATAATTGAATTGAGTTTGGTTAACAATAAGATTTGTACCCTGATTCAATAAACCAGTTTGTAATATTCTCACCGCTAAATCTGGCTTACCGTAATAAGCCACCTGAGTTGTTGGTGGAACATAAGTTGGGGAATTAGAAATATTTTCGCTGGTATTTGTCGCTGTTTTTGTAATCACATCTTTTGATAGACTAACAACGGTACCAGCCGAATTATTTTTAATTGTTACCCTGGCGACGCCTACTTGCTCAGTCTTTTGGGTATCATTATTTTCAAAAGCACCATCTACAACCAGGCGAACTACGCTATCGGCGGTGGTTGGTCTTAGGGTGACAGATGTTTCGTTTTCTAAAAGATAAAATGGCTTATCACAGTCAATTTTTCTTAGGCCATTTGCCTCTACAGAAACTAGCTCAATATCAAAATCACAGGAATATGAGACGGTAAAGATTCCGTTTTCTGTGCCACCTTTTTTAAAGTTGACGGTAAAATTTTCGTCGGAGTTTATGATTTTGTTATCCACGGTCATAGTGGCATTTTCAGCGGGAATAAAAATAGAATAGAGAGCCGCAGATAGGGAAGAAGAAATTCGAGACATTATACCTGGGATAAAAGATAGTGATAGTAAAATTATTACAATTACAAAAGATATTAGGATTGAACCAAGCAATCCCTTAACCGTAAGGTTGTTGAACCAATTATAGATTCGATCGAATATTCCTTTTTGTTCTGTTTTTTCCATATATTTTTTGTTATAATACTGATAAACCTATATCAGGTCTTAACTTAATTAGACAGGTATTATACTACAATGCATAAAAAAAGTCAAGCGAAATTCATATTCTATTTTATCACCATCTTCTTAGTGGCTTTTATACTGTTGTATTCAGCGGGTTTGGTGCCAGAGTCTATAAAATCAAATGATGGTGACTCCCTAAAGACTCTATGGGATAAAGCGCAGAAGACAGATATCGATCGGGATACTATTGTGGGTGAAAATCCAGTTAGAATTGTTATAGATAAAATAGGAGTTGATTCGATTATTTCTAATCCCAATACTACAAATATAGCAACGTTGGATGAATATTTAAAACAAGGGGCAGTGAGATATCCAGGCTCGGGACTTATCGGTTCTGGCAATATGTTTATTTTTGCTCATAGTACTGGAATAAAAGTTGTGCAGAATCAGGCCTACAAAGCCTTCAATGGACTCAAAGATCTAGAGAGCGGGGATATAATAAAAGTATACGGAGCAGCAAAAGTTTATCAATATCGAGTATCATCAGTGACTCTCGTGGATGAGAGTCGAGCCTTGGTAGAGTTTAGTGATAATAAAAACATGCTTACCTTATCAACCTGTAATACCTTTGGGGCCAAGAGTGAGCGCTATGTGGTAGAGGCTGATTACCTCCAATAACCCTTTGTTTATAAGGCTATATGACATAAGGTGTTTAAAACGCTTGACATTTTTTATATTATAATATATAATACACACCTAATCAATTTTTATATTTATGACTAAAAATATGATAAAAAACAAAATAATCTTCGCAAAAACACTGATTGGAACCCTGGTAGTGTTTGGTATTTTTTCTGCTTTTAGTTTTGTTGGTATCAAAACTGTTTTAGCTGCTCCAAATTGTACAATCCCAAGTGCTTATAATAGAACAATTATAAACTTTCCTTCTACGGCTTCTGTTTTGTCTGACAGAGAAATAGAAAGATCTAGAGTGACTGTTAACGCCAATCTTCCAGCTGGAACATATCGAGTTACTCTTTATGGATATGACGAGTATGCTTCAAGAGGAAGTGTGAGCCAGCCAAATGAAAGATATTATGTCAGACTTTCTAATGGTGTGAATTCTAATTCACTTTCTGATTTACCAGATAGAGTTGTTTTGGCACAGCGAACCCAGGTGGTTAATAATTCATTAAACGTACCAACAGCAGTAACTTCAATTACCGCGATGCATAGTGTTTATCCAGATAATTCCAGCCCAAACAGTATTTCTCCCGGTTGTGTGGCTTTTGACTTAATTTCCGCACCCATTGTTGTGCCAGTTGCTCAGCCTTTGACCGGTTCATGTTCGGTAAATCCAACCAATGTTAATAACGGTGGATATTTAAATTGGAGTGCCTCAGCTTCTGGTGGAAATGGTACCTATACTTATTCTTGGACTGGTACGGACAGTCTTTACGGTAGTTCCTCATTTATTTCTAAAGCCTATTTTATTGCTGGAACAAAAACTGGTACCGTCACTATAACTTCTGGTTCTCAAAGTGTGACCAGAACTTGTACTGGTTCAGTTGGGGAAAATACTATCAACGGTAATTTGTCTGTTTCTTGTACAGGTGGTCCTTCCAATGTGGACATCGATGAAGATGTTACTTGGCATGGATATGCTTCTGGCGGAAATGGTACTTATACTTATTCTTGGACCGGTACCGATGGTTTAGTTGGAAATAGTCAAACTATTACTTCAAGTTATGATGATAACGGAACAAAACGAGCGACAGTCACTGTTACTTCTGGTTCTCTATCAGCCACCGCCTCTTGTAATGTGAGTATTCAAGAAGAAGAGCAAGATGATCTGTCTGTTTCTTGTTATGCCAATCCTTCAAATCCGCAAGTTGGCAGTCAGGTAAATTGGTATGCCAATGTCTCTGGTGGCAACGGTGATTATGACTATGATTGGACTGGTACAGATGGTTTAGATACTTCTAGCCGCTCACCATCTATGGTTTATCGAACAGCGGGCAATAAAATTGCCAACGTTGTTGTGAGATCAAGCGACGGACAGAGAGTGTCTAGAAGTTGTAATGTAAATGTTTTTCAAAATACAGTTTTGGCCTATAGTCAGAGCAATCAAATGCCAATGGCGGCCGCTGTTTATTTAAGTCAACTTCCATATACTGGTTTAGCCGATAATTTCAGATTATCATTCTTTGTTGGAATGCTGGCTTTGTTTAGTGCTTGGATGTCTTACGTGATTACTTCTCATCAAAAAAATAGGGAAGTGAATTAATAAAATTTTAGCTGATAGAAATTCCAAAACTAATGTCTGAGTAAAATCCCTTGTTAAAGCAGGGGATTTTACTTTGAAAATTTTTCTTGACTTTCATTTATAATATATTAATCTGGATAGTAGAGATAAAATAAAAGGAGGTCTTTATATGTTGGCCATAGAATTTGGTGATCCGGCCGAATGTCGTTGTGAATGTCACGATGAAGAGCATGGTAAAAATATCAGGCATATCGAGCCTTGTTGCTATCAGTGCACTTATTGTAAAAAGAATATTAAGGTGGCGATGATTCAAGAACGTGAATCAAACTGTCCTCACGCTTCAGATCCAGTGGAAGAGATTTCATTGTGTCCGCTCCCTTTTCTTCTTACCTGATATATCACTGACTAGTAATAACAGCCGCTCAGGGAGTTTCTCTCTGGGCGGTTTTTATTTAGAAGTAAATTTTAATGAATAAAATATTTTTAATAAAAATGTAAAGTAATAACCAAGTGCACCATGGTGCACTTGGTTATTTTATTATTTTACTTGCTAGCAGTTGGTTTAAAAAGGTATAATATATGAAGTTTAATATTATTAGTCATTAACCAATTTACTATGACTAAAAAATCACGCGGTTTTACCCTCCTCGAAATCCTCCTCGTCGTCGGTATCATCGCCATCCTCGCGGGTATTGTCATCCTCGCGATTAACCCTAGTCGACAACTCGCTCAAGCCCGTGATGCGCAAAGACTCTCTGACATCAAGCAAATCAACAATGCTCTCGTCCAATACTATATCGACCACAATGAATACCCAGCTGGCGTTCCCACTACTACCATGGAAGAGATCTGTGATACTGGAGAAGCCACCTCAACTCTCCCTGGTGATTGTATTGGTTATGCTGACCTAACTCCTCTTGTCCCTACCTATGTTGTCTCTATGCCAAAAGATCCTCAAGGAACAATCTCTTTCTTAGACAAGCTAATCTCTAAGGTCTATGCTGCCGCTGTCGGAGGTGGTTATGAAATGGTTGTTCTCAATGGTAAACCAATATTAAACGCTCCTCGCGCGGAAAGTACTAACAAGCAGGGTGAAAAAATTCTCATCGCTTTAGGTGTCACTGGTTCGGCTAAAATCATCGAACTCGGCGGACATCTTAATGTCACTGATACTCCAGCAACCAAATTCATCGTCACCTTTAACAGCCAAGGGGGAAGTGCTGTCTCCGCTATTTCAAATATTACTTCTGGCTCTACTATTACTCTTCCAGGAAATCCTACGAGAGAAGATTATGATTTTAATGGCTGGTATACTTCGCCTAATGGTCAAGGAGATCTTTTTACTGCTAGCACTCTAGTGACTGGAAATATTACCGTGTATGCAAGTTGGTCACTTACCGCGTTCTTTCCAAGTCCACCAACAAATGTAATTGCTTCAACTTCAACTCCTAATCAAGCTACTGTGACTTGGACAGCTCCATCATCAAACGGAGGTTCTGCTATTACTTCATACACCGTTACATCTTCACCGGATAGTATTTCAGCAACAACTACAGGTATAACCGTTGTCGTAACTGGTCTAACCAACGGTACCGCTTACACCTTCACCGTTAAAGCAACTAACGCGGTGGGTGAAGGAGATGCTTCAGCGGCATCGAATTCGGTGACGCCAAAAGCGGCGGTGGTGGGATGTGCGGCAACTGCTTCTGGAACTTATACTACTATTGATAATGTCCCAGGCTATAAAATATTTAAATTTACTGGTAACGGAAGCTTAATTGTATCTACTGGTTGTAATAATGCAGAGGCCTTGGTTGTCGCTGGAGGAGGAGGAGGTGGTGGTTATCTAGCTGGAGGAGGAGGTGGTGCAGGAGGTGTTATAGAGACTAGTTCTTTATCTCTCTCAACGCAATCTTATTCTGTAACAGTTGGTGGTGGCGGTGCTGGTGGGCCTAATACTTCAACCTCAGTTGGAAATGGAGCAAATGGTGCATCTTCTATTTTTTCAAGTTTAACTGCGATAGGAGGAGGAGGTGGTGGAGTTGGTGGTTCAATTTTAGATTCCGCAGCTGATGGAAAATTAGGTGGTTCTGGTGGCGGTGGAGGTGGTGATAATATTTATTTTTGTGCTGGTGGTGCTGGTACTTTGAATCAAGGAAATGCCGGTGGACAATGCGTTAAATCTTCTCCTTATCCAGCAGGTGGCGGTGGTGGTGCTAGTCAAGCAGGCACGAATGGTACTGGTTCTCAGTCGGGAAAAGGAGGCGATGGTGTAACTTCAAATATTACTGGTTCACCTATTATTTATGGTGGCGGAGGAGGAGGTGGAGCTTCTACAAATGGCGCCTCTGCAGGTGCAGCAGGCTTAGGTGGAGGTGCTGCAGGTAGTTCAACTCCTGGTGGAACGGCAAGTGCTGGAGTTGCAAATACAGGTGGTGGCGGTGGAGGAACTCGTAATGGTATTGGAGGAGATGGTGGCTCAGGAATTGTAGTTATAAGATACCCAACTAACTAATTTAAAAATAGAAACAAAAAAGGTTGGCCTTCGGCCAACCTTTTTTGTTTCTATTTTACATTCTCTCAGAAATTTCTTTTTGGAGTTTACTTTTTAAATTTTCCAAAGTGATCATTTCTTTTTTACCAGGTTCTGCTGTGGTGCTGCGATATTCAAGTGATAGTTCACCTGATTCAATTTCTTTATCACCAATAACGAGCATGTAAGGAATCTTACTATTTTTTCCAGCGCGGATTTTTTTACCCATACCTTCATCGGTATCATCGAGATCAACTCTCACTCCCAAGTCTTTTAATTCAGTAGAAATTTTCTTGGCAAATTCATTATGATTTTCTCTGACCGGAATAATTTTGATTTGAATAGGTGAAAGCCAAGTAGGGAAATTACCAGCGTAGTGTTCGATGAGGATTCCCATAAATCTTTCTGGACTACCAGTGATTGCTCGGTGAATCATGATTGGAGTTTTTTCTTTACCATCTTTGTCGGTAAATGTTAGTCCAAATCGGCCAGGCATAATCAAATCCAATTGAATTGTTGAAATCTGCCATTCGCGACCGAGTGAATCTTTGGTCATGATATCCATCTTTGGTCCGTAGATAGCGGCTTCACCAACTGCTCTGACATAATTTATTTTATTATCTACTAGGATTTCCTCTAGGATTTTTTGTGCTCTTTCCCAAACTTCAGCATCACCCAAATATTTTTCTGGCTTAGCTGGATCCCAAAGTGAAAGACGAATAGTGTAATTCATCTTGTAAGTTGTAAGCGCTTTTTTAATAGCTTCAAGTACGCTGACAAATTCATCTTTGATTTGGTCTTCTCTTACAAAAGCATGAGCATCATCCTGGCAAAAGCAGCGTAAGCGTGATAAACCATTTAATTCTCCTGGTCTTTCATCACGATAGAGATTTGCGAAGTCAGCGATGCGAATAGGTAAATCGCGGTAACTTCTTTTTTCTGATGCATAAATCTGAGTATGTTGAGGACAGTTCATCGGCTTCAAGAAATATTCTTCTTTTGAATAATTTGAAACAACCTTAAACATATCTTCTTTGTACTTTTCATAGTGCCCAGAAACTTTAAAGAGTTCAGCTTTGTTCATGTTTGGAGTGTGAACTTCCTGGTAACCGATTTTTTCTTGGAGCTCTCGGGAGTAATCCATTATTTGTTTTCGCACGATTGATCCCTTCCAGGTGTAGAGGGGAAGTCCTGGGCCAACCAAATCAGAAAAGATAAATAACCCAAGTTCTTTTCCTAATTTTCGGTGGTCTCTCTTTCGTGCCTCTTCCTGTTGTAATTCATAGGCGGCAAGAGCTTCCTTTGATTCAAAAGCTAGGCCGTAGATTCTAGTAAGCATTTTATTCTTCTCATTTCCACGCCAATAGGCACCGGCAACTCTCTCAAGTTTGAAACCACTTGAAGGGATTTCTTTAGTATTAGCGACGTGTGGTCCAGCACAGAGGTCGGTAAAGTCTCCAGATACATAAACGGTCGGTTTGCCATCTTCTTTTTTAATATCGGCAATCAACTCAAGTTTATATGGATTACCGGCAAATATTTTTTCTGCATCTTCGATAGTAATTTCTTTCTTTTCAAAATTTGACCATTTCTTTAACAGCTCGCGCATCTTTTGTTCAATTTTTCCCAAATCTTTGTCACCAACTGGTGTGCTAAATTCGAAGTCATAGTAAAAACCATTATCTACCGCTGGACCAATAGTTAGTTTGGCATCAGGATAAAAGGAAAGTACCGCTCCAGCCAGGACGTGTGAAAGTGAGTGTCGAATCTTGTATAAATTATCTTGTTCCATATATTTGTTTACCCGTTAAAGTTTTTTATCTAATAAAGACTACTAATTTACGATATTTACATATTCAAACCTACCTATACTTATACATTACCCCCCTAGAAAAATTTTCTCGGGTGAATTAATAAAAAATTCCCGGCTCTAGTAAAAATGTAACTGTCTACATTCTTACTAGGGCGGGGAAGTTTGTTTCCTCGTGGTTCCACCTAGTTTCTTGTATTTCTACAAGCACTTAGCTTTTATAGATTAGCCTTGCGGTCCCAAAAATGGGATTGCGATTGGTAATCGCAACAATCTCTATATTTAGAATAATACAATATGGAGTATAAAACACAATCATTGACTTTTTAAATTATTCATGTATAATCTACATAGAATTTGAAATTGGTCAAAATAGTATTATTAACAACGAACAGAAAGGGATTGATTATGCTCAGTTTAGAAGAGTATTTGGCTGGACAAGGTATTTTGAGAGATGCCGATGGTGATCTAAAGGCAACGTCTAAGCAAGTTTTGGAGTATTTGAAAGATCGGGAATTTTGCAGTGTGGACTTATCACCTGTGACAATGTCTGAAAATCTTTCAATCAATGGCTTGGAATTTGAAGATTTCCATGCCCAGAATTGTGATTTCAATGGCGGTTTGGAAATCCGAAATTGCAAGTTTACAGAAAGCTTGTATCTTATGACCAGCTACGTGCAGAGTCTTTTCAGATTGGAAAATGTGGAAATCAGCGGTGATTTGGATATGCCGCAGAATCTGACCGAACTCTCCAAGGAGCAAATCGAAATCTTGAATATCGCGGTCAAGGGCAAAACCACAATCGATCAACCGTAGTTGTTTGTTAATAAAAGGTCCGCATGGAAGCATGCGGGCCTTTTTCTTTCTAATTTTTATACTAACTCTTTCATTTTATCAACAATCAAAGTAGTCTCACCATTTCTTATTGAAATTTTTCCTTTTACGGCAACACACTTATCTTTTATCAAAAGATTTTTGAATTCGGCCATGGTACGGGGGAACACTACTGTTTCTAGAGTATCATTGTAATCGGAGATTTTTACAAAAGCCATATTGTCGCCTTTTTTAGTAATAATCGCGCGGATGTCTTCAATAATTCCAGCAATCATTACTTCCTTTCCATCCTTAGCATTCTCTTTGGCGCTTCGGATATTATAATTTTTTTCATCGATGGTTTTTTTGAATTTATCAAGTGGGTGACCAGAAATATATAATCCTAGAAGTTCTCTTTCCCAAGCCAAAGTTTCGGTGGGGGTAGCTTTTGGGGCATCAACTAGTTTAAAATTATTTACATTTTCTAGACCGGCAATATAGGAACCGAAAAGGGAATCTTGGTTTTCTGGTGTCTTGCTAGCTTCTTTGGAATAAGTGAGCATATTTTCAACATTACCGAGCATTTGTCCGCGCTCACCAAACTCATCGAGTGCACCAGCTTTTATTAGAGCTTCAAGAGATTTTTTATTTAAATTTTTATCTTTTATTCGGTCTAGGAAATTGGACAAGGATTTAAATGGTCCAACTTTTTTTCTTTCTTCAATAATAGTGTTAGCAATTCCTTCACCAAAATTTTTAATAGTTGTCAGTCCAAAACGAATCGTGTCCTTGGTCCCCGGAATTTTAACCACGGTGAAATCCTGGAAACTTTCATTGATGTTTGGTGGAAGGACAGGGATATCCATTCTTTTACAATCACTAATAAACTCAGCAATTTTTTCGACATCTCCGGCATCAGCGGTAAGTACGGCAGACATATAGATAGCCGGGAAGTTTGCCTTCATATACGCCGTCTGATAGGCCACGCGACCATAGCTCGCAGCGTGCGCTTTGTTGAATCCGTAACCTTGAAAAGGTTCAAATAATTTCCAGATCGCTTCAGCTTTTGCCTCAGTCATGCCACCGTGTTTAATGCAACCTTCAACGAACTTAATATGCTGCTTGGCCATTTCTTCCGGTATTTTCTTACCAACGGCTTTTCTAAATTTATCCACCTCTCCCCAGGTATAACCGGCTACTTCAATGGCGGTCATCAAAAGGTCATCCTGATAAACTAATACGCCAAAGGTCGTATCCAAGAAATTCTTCATTTTAGGATGCATGTAGGTAATTTTTTTCACGCCATGCTTTCGGGCAATATATTCTTGGATGTTATCCATAGGACCAGGCCGGTAGAGTGCTACCATCACGTTTATATCGTGAATATTTGAGGGTTTCAAATCTCTCAAGCTTTTGGTCATGCCCTGGCCATTCAATTGGAAAAGCCCGGTTGTTTCTCCTTTGGCTAAAAGTTCAAAAGTTTTCGGATCATCCATTGGAATATTTTCTATATCTAGTTCCACTCCTTCAATTTTTTTTGTCAAAGAAATGGCGTTGGAAAGGATAGCCAGGTTCTTGATTCCCAAGAAATCGAATTTTAAGAGACCGGCTTCTTCCACGGAATACATATCATATTGAGTGATTATTTTTTCCTCGCCTTTGGTATCAAACTGAAGCGGGGTGAAATCAGTTAGGGGAGTTGGAGCCATCACGACACCAGCGGCGTGCACGGAGATGTGTCTGGCGCAACCTTCCACTTTTTTTGCCATATCGATAATAATTTTTACATCCTCTTCTTTGTCGTACATTTCTTTGAGTTCAGCCACTTCAGCGAGGGCTCTATCAATCGTCATGGGGAAACCCTGAGCACCCATGGGAATAAGTTTAGAAATACGATCACCTAAAGCATATGGATAACCCATTGCTCGTGCCACGTCTTTGACCGAACCGCGAGCCATCATCGTACCAAAGGTACCGATCTGAGCGACTTTGTCGGCACCATATTTGCTTTTGGCATAGGTAATCACTTCGTCGCGCCTATCGTCGGCGTAGTCCATATCGATATCGGGAGCGGAGGGTCTTTCAGGATTTAGGAATCGTTCAAAGGGCAGTTTGAATTCAATCGGATTTACGTTGGTGATTTTAGTGAGATAAGTCGTGAGAGAACCGGCTACTGAACCTCGAATGTTGGTAAGAATGTTGTGAGCATGAGCAAATTGCAAAAGGTCGGCCACCACCAGAAAATACGGCGAATAACCTTTATCGCGAATAACCTTTAGTTCATATTCCAAGCGATCAATATATTCTTTGGTTTGTTCCAGATTTCGCACCTTGAAACCCTCATACGCCAATCTTTTAAGTTCATCGTCAGGAGAAAGTCCGCTTTCGACTTTAAAATCAGGAAATACCCAAGTGCCGAGTTTGAGTTCCAGGTTGCACATATCAGCAATTTTAATAGTATTTTCCAGAGCTTCCGGTGTGTCTTTGAAAAGTTTTTCGGCTCGATCCTGGTCAATAAAAGAAAAATCTTCCTCAGTACTGTCCGAGTTTCGGTCAGAAAAATCACCACTAGTGTTTACGAGCATCAAAGTGTCGCGGGCCTTTTTATCTTCAGGATGCAGATAATATGTATCATGAGCCGCCACGAGCGGAGTGTTTGTTTCGTGCGCTAGTCGGATAATTTTTTTTATTGTTTCCTCATGACCTTCTATTTCTGGATGATGAGTGATTTCTAAAAAGAAATTTTCTTTGCCATAAATTTGTTTGTACCAAGATATCAATCGATGTGCCTCCTCAACATTTCCATTTTTCAATGCTTGGGTGGTGGCACCAGAAAAAGATGGGGAAATACAAATCAGACCTTCGCTATTTTTTTCGATTAGTTCCTTATCGATTCTCGGCTTGTAATAAAAACCTTCAATGTTGGCGAGGGTGACTAGTTTCATTAGATTTTTATAGCCAGCCAGATCTTTAGCTAAAAGTATCAAACGAGTTCGGCGATTATCCACCCCGCCTTGCTTGTCGGTCCTGGTTCGGGCAGCAACATAAAAGTCCACACCAATAATCGGTTTCATTTCCTCCTTTTTGCAGTCCATATAGAATTCAATCGCCCCATAAAGGTTGGCATTGTCGGTCAGGGCTAGAGCATTCATCCCATGTTTTTTGGCCTCTTTTACCAGCTCCTTAATTTTAGGTAGGGCATTGAGCAAGCTATAGTGTGAGTGTGTATGTAAGTGTATGAATTTGCTCATGGTATTTGTATGTGGGCTTGCCCCGTAGTGAAATTCTTATTTCTACTACCAGGGTGAATAAATTTTGATGGCATGTGGGTATTATTGCATTTTTTGGTAAAAGAGTTAAGTAAATAATGAAAGTATTAAATTGTAACTATTTTGAATTTTAGATATCTCAAAGTACGCCATGGCGTACTTTGAGATTAGCTGATATTATATTGTAATGAAAAAATATTTTAAATATAAGGGTATAACGGTTAACCCTTTTGGAATCCCAGTATTTCATTCAGAGAAGGATGATATTAAAAAAAATGGAAAATCAAGGAAGAGATATTTGCAATATCGGTGCTTCAATTTTAATTTTGCAAACAATACTCCTAAGAATTTACTAGTGATGTATGATATTCCTAGTGATAAGAAAAAGGAAAGAGATTGGTTTCGGCGCCAACTAAAAAATTTTAACTATATTATGATTCAAAAAAGTGTTTGGGTTGGACCGTCTCCACTACCAAAGGATTTTCTTGATTATATAAAATCTATTGGTCTCACAAATCAATTAGTAACTTTAAAATTAGCTAAACCGTATTCAAAAGGGGATAAAAACATGTAAAACCATTTTTTTATATATAAACCAAGTGAACCATGGTTCACTTGGTGCTATTTTTAATATAGATATTTTTTGTAATAGTCTTTCTTAAAACCAAATAGCAATATTCACTACTGGGTGGTAGAATAGTTCGCATGACACAAGCGGAAGCGCTCGACATTTTAAAATTGGGGCACAACGTTTTTTTGACTGGTCCAGCTGGGAGTGGAAAGACGCATCTTTTGAATAAATATATTAATTTTCTGAAAGATAATTATGTGGATGTGGGTATTACTGCCTCAACTGGTATTGCGGCGACGCATATGGGTGGAACGACAATTCACTCTTGGACAGGTATGGGCATAAAGGATTCAGTCACAAAAGTGGACTTGGATGAATTGAAAGAGAGAAAATATTTACGTGATAGATTTCAGCGGACACAAGTGCTCGTGATAGATGAGGTTTCGATGCTTCATCATTTTCGCCTAGACTTGATAGATGAAATTTGCCGGCATATGAAAAATAGCGAGGCCCCTTTTGGTGGGATGCAGATTATTTTGTGCGGAGACTTTTTTCAACTTCCTCCAATCGCTCGGTTTGGCGAGCCAGCCGCCAAGTTTGCTTATGAGTCCGAAATTTGGAAATTGGCAAATTTTAAAATTTGTTATTTGGAAGAGCAACATCGTCAAACCGATCATGCTTTTTTGAAAGTATTAAATGAAATTCGTGGTAATCGATTGTCCGAAGAAGGAATGAAACATTTGAAGGGGCGCCAGAATAAAAGAAATTCAGCAGAACTTGAGCCGACTCGTTTACATACTCATAACATAGATGTGGATACTATAAATCAGCGAGAGCTTGAAAAGCTACATGGTCAGGGACGAGAATACGTGATGGATAGTCATGGGCGAAAACCACTTGTCGATTCTTTAAAAAAAAGCTGTCTTGCCCCAGAAGTTTTAAAATTAAAAGTCGGCGCTAAGGTAATGTTTGTTAAAAATAATTTTGAAGAAGGTTTCGTGAATGGAACTTTGGGTAAGGTGACCGCCTTTGATCATAATGGACCGATTGTTACCACTAGTTATGGAAAAAATATTCATGTAAAACCGGTGAATTGGAGTATTGAAGAAGATGGCAAAGCTAAGGCAACGATTGCGCAATATCCCTTGCGCTTGGCTTGGGCGATTACCGTACACAAAAGCCAAGGAATGAGCCTCGATGCGGTGGAAGTGGATTTGTCCAAGTCTTTTGAAAGAGGGATGGGTTATGTGGCGCTGTCACGCGTGCGTTCACTCGAGGGGCTAACCTTACTTGGTTTAAATGAAATTGCCACTCAAGTGAGAGGCGATGTTTTAGATTTTGATGAGGAACTGCGAAAAATTTCCAATAAGCATTTGGCGGAGATGGTGGCTATGACCGACAAAGAAAAACAGGATAAACAGAAAAAGTTTTTACAAAAAATTTCACCAGAAAGGACAGCGAGTGGAAAAATAAAAAAGGTAAAAATCTCAACCTTTGAAGAGACCAGAAAATATTTGGAAGCGGGGATGAACCTGAATGAGATTGCCAACGCTAAGGGCTCAAAAGTCGGAACGATTTTGGACCATTTGGAAAAATTACTAGCCGAAGATTCGAGTTTAGATATCCGACACCTAGAAAGTGAAATTTCTACCACAAAATTTAAAAAGATTTACAAAGCTTTCAATGATATTTATGGTGATAATAGGGAACTACGCTTGAGCCCGGTGATGAAAATCCTTGGTGGGGAGAATTCGGGTTATGTTTTTGAGGATCTTCGTTTGGTTCGTCTGTTTCTTAAAAAGAAAGGGATGTGATAATATTAGTCTATTAATAATTTAAGTAATTAATTTTATGGAAAATATAAATTTTTCACATAGTGATGCGGAAGTGAAGGAGGTGGAAATGCTAGCTGGTTTTATTAAGACCCAAATGAGTACTATGGGTAATAACAATTATGAGTATTCATTTATTGATCAGATTCAGAATGATTTTTTGGATGGTAAGATGGACGCTAAACAAGCAATGGAAAAATTAAGGGCTATACCCGAGTCAAAACAGGTCGGCGTCTTTTAATTCCTAAATGATCTTAAACAAATTTTCAGATTTCTATAAGCGGTTTGAAAAGTGGATTTCACCCGTTGGTTTGATATACGGTTTTATTTTTGCTTCTCTTACTTTAACCCGAGTCGATATGTGGCTCGAGAATTTTTGGATTGTTGTTCACCTGCTGATTGCTGGTTTTGGTATTTTAGCTTTGAACTATTTTGAAAATCAGATTACACAGAAAAAACGACCAGAAGAAGATAGACTAAAGTTTCATTTTTATCTGACACTTGTAATCCAGTTTGCTTTCGGTGGCCTGTTTTCTACCTTTTTCGTCTTCTATATGCGAAGTTCATCGTTGGCGACTAGTTGGTTTTTCCTATTAATCCTCCTTGTCTTATTGGTAGGAAATGAGTTGTGGAAAAAACATTACGCCAGGTTGGTTTTTCAAACAATTATTTTCTTTATTTCTGTATATTTGTTTCTGATTTTTCTTTTGCCGGTTCTGTTTCATCGTCTCGGCTCAGACCTCTTTATCGCTAGTGGAATTATAAGCCTGGTTACTGTTGTCTTGTTTTTGTTGATATTAAAAAAGTTTTCCAAAGAAAAATTTAAAGCTGAGCATAGTATTTTAAGTCTAAGTATTATCGGTTTGTTTATCTTGATGAACACTCTTTATTTTACAAATATTATTCCCCCAATTCCTCTTTCCTTAAAAATGGCCGGCGTCTATCATAATATTGTAAAGACAAGTGGAGGTAATTATGAAGTAAAAGGGGAACCAGTCATTTGGCAAGATAGATTTTTCAATAATTATCCTGTTTTCCACAAAATAGCCGGTGAGGCCGTCTACGTTTATAGTGCGGTATTTTCTCCAATCGCTTTTGACTCGCAAATAATCCATCAGTGGCAGTATTATGATGAAGTAAAGAAGGAGTGGGTAGATTCTAGTCGAATCGTTTTGTCTATTTCTGGCGGACGAGAGGACGGTTTCCGGACATATTCAGTAAAAGGGGCGGTTACACCAGGACTTTGGCGGGTGAGGGTTCTAACTGTTCGAGGACAGACTTTGGGCGCTATAAAATTTAAAGTTGAAAATGTCTCTGTTCTACCTAGTTTATTGACCAATACTTTGTAAAAACAACTAACCTAGGACTAAGCCAATTTTGCGCTATTTTGATTTAGCAGTTTGGTAGCGGGTATTATCTATGGTATAATGGGAAAGTAGCAGTTTATTAGCCCCGCCAAAATTTTTTATAAAATAAAAACTTTATCGGGTGAATTTATTAATTTGTTAATTAAATAATTATATGGCAGAGAAAAAAGTGTCAGCATTTATGAAGCCAATGACTATCAGCGCCGATTTGGCAGCAGTCGTCGGAAAGGGTCCAATGCCTCGATCAGAAGTGGTTAAGGGTCTTTGGGCATACATTAAGAAGAATAAACTACAGGACGAAAAGAATAAGCGAAATATCAACGCCGATGAAGCTTTGAAGAAAGTTTTTGGTGGTAAGGCAATGGTAAACATGTTTGAGATGACCAAATTGGTTTCCAAGCACCTTTCCTAAATTTTGAAATAAATTTAAAAAACAAAAAACTCGGTTCCTTGCGGAATCGAGTTTTTTGTTTGAGCTAATCTATGCGACACGAAGTCGCGTAAAATTATGCTTTAGTAACATTAACAGCTGCTGGGCCCTTTGGGGTCTCTTCAGTGTCAAATGATACAGAATCTCCTTCTCTTAGGTCAGCAAAAGATACACCAGAAAGAGAATTGCTATGGAAAAATAGATCCTTAGCCAAACCTGCTCCAGTGATGAAGCCAAAACCCTTGTCAGAGACCAATTTCTTAATTGTACCGGTCATTGATTTTTGTTTATTTGATAAAATACAAACGAATGATATGTTTATGAAAATCGACGATGTTTTCTCACCACACTTCTAATTTGTCCGTCAAGTGTATCATAGGTCAATATTTTTGTCAAGCATATAAAGGGGATTGCCATAGCTTGTGGATAAAAGGCTTGACAATAAAGGGCTAGTAGTATAGTGTATCAGCACATTAGCAAGATTGTGTTACGGGGGAAAGAATTAGAAGAATTAATAATTTAGCTTGCTTACAATAAGAAAAAGATAAATTTTATCAATTTGAAAGACGCCTTTGTCGGAGGGGTGTTTTTTGTCGTTATGTGTGTGCTTTTTATAAATCTTTTATTAAAAAAGAGAGTTTAAAAATAATTTTATTATGAAATCAATCATTAAAAGAGAGAAAAAATATTTCGGAAAGTTCAAGGCTTCACTTATTACTCCACCAAACATGGTTTCTCACCAGACAGAATCTTTTAAGTGGTTGCTTGAAAAAGGTTTGGCTGAAGTGTTCAAGGAGTTTTCTCCAATCACTGATTATGCCAACAAGAAGTTTGAACTCTCTTTTTCGGCTTTTGAAATTTCAAAGCCTAAGTATGACGAGCACTATGCCAAGGACAATAAAATGTCTTACGAAGGTCAGCTCAAGGCTAAAGTAAAACTAAAAAACAAACTCCTTGCAACTGAGAAGGAACAGGAAATTTTCTTGACCGACATCCCTCTAATGACCGATCATGGTACTTTTGTTATCAATGGTATTGAGAGAGTTATCGTCCCTCAGCTCGCTCGTTCTTTTGGTATGTTCTTTACTGCCAATGAAATCAAGGGCAAGAGATATTTTGGTGCCAAGGTTATCCCATCTCGAGGAGCGTGGATTGAAATCGAGTCGGATGCTGATGATTTAATATATGTAAAAATAGACAAGAAGAGAAAATTCTCCGTTATCTCACTTCTTCGAGTGCTAGGTGCGACTGATAAACAGATAAGCGAATATTTTAAAACTGATGACTTGGCACAAAAAGCGATGGAGCTCAACCTTGCCAAGGATCATGCCAAGACCACTGATGAATCATACGTCGAAATCTACAAGAGACTTCGTGACGGTGATTTAGCAACTGCCGAAAATGCCAAGGAATTCATCAATGGTATTTTTAGTGCTGACCGTTATGATATTTCTAAAGTCGGACGATTCCGTTTCAATAAGAGATTTGCCAAGAGTATGGAGCCAAAGGAGCTTGATCGAAAAACTATTAATCTCGACGACGTTTTTACTATAATTGCTAAAGTTGTTTCTTTGAACCATGAAGAGGACGCTATCGAAGATGATATTGATCACCTAGGTTCTAGACGAGTTCGTTTTGTGGGAGAACTTTTCCAGGCGAAAGTCCGAATCGGTATGTCACAGATGAAGCGAAATATTCAGGACCGAATGTCTACCGTGGAGCCAGATATTACTATGCCAGTAAACTTTATTTCACCTCGACCACTTCAGGCTAGAATAAAAGAATTTTTCACAACCAACCAGTTGTCTCAGTTTATGGCGCAGGAAAATATCTTGCAGGAAATCGAGCATCTTCGAACTTTGTCAGCGCTCGGACCCGGCGGCCTTACTCGTGAACGAGCTGGTTTTGAAGTTCGTGACGTTCACCCATCTCACTACGGACGCGTTTGTCCTATTCATACACCAGAAGGACCAAACATCGGTTTGATTTTGCGACTTTCAGTTTATGCCAAGGTCAATGATTTCGGTATGATTGAAACTCCTTATGCAAAAGTAAAACACGGAGTTATCACTGACGAAATAAAATATTTGAATGCTTTGGAAGAAGAAAACTTCAAGATTGCTCATGCAGCGACTCATATAGATGCTAAAGGAAAAATAATCGACGAAGAAGTGGAAGTGCGTGTAAACGGTGTGCCAACAGTTGTTAAAAGTTTGGATGTGGACTTTATGGACGTGGCAACCAACCAAGCTTTCTCAATCGCGACTTCGATGATTCCTTTCTTAAATCACGACGATGCTAACCGAGCGCTCATGGGTTCGAACATGCAGAAACAAGCTGTTCCATGTTTGGTACCACAGGCTCCACTCGTGGCGACTGGTATTGAAGAGGAAGCCGCTCGCTACACTGGCCGACTTATTTATGCTGAGCACGAAGGGGAAGTTACTTATTTGGATTCCAAGAAAATTGTCATTACTGACAACAAAGATAAAGAAAAAGAATATAACCTTATTCAATATTCACGAACCAACAGCTTTACTATTTTCCATCAGCGACCAGTGGTTTCTCTTGGTCAGAAAGTAAAGAAAGGTGAACTTTTGGCAGACACTTCTTCTTCTGACAAAGGTCAGACATCGATTGGTCAAAATATTTTGATTGCTTTCATGTCCTGGTCTGGATCAAACTATGAAGACGCGATTATTCTTTCTGAAAGATTAGTTAAAGACTCAAAATTTACCTCAATCCACATCGAAGAGTTTGTGATAAACGTTCGTGATACAAAACTCGGACCAGAAGTTACCACTCACGATATTCCAAACGTCGGTGAAGCAAAATTAAAAAATCTTGATGAAGATGGTGTGGTTCGTGTCGGTGCGGAAGTTCGACCGGGCGATATTATTGTCGGTAAGATTACTCCAAAGGGTGAAACTCAGTTGACCCCAGAAGAGCGCTTACTCCGATCAATCTTTGGTGAAAAAGCGCGCGATGTAAAAGATACTTCTAAGAGATTGGAAGGAGGAAAGAAAGGAAGAGTTATTTCTGTCAAAGTATTTTCTCGTGAAAAAGGTGACAAACTAGAGAGCGGAATTATTAAGAAAATTTATATTGAAATTGCTGAACTCCGAAGTATCTCAGTGGGAGACAAGCTTTCTGGACGACACGGAAACAAGGGAGTTATCTCCAAGATTCTTCCAGAGGAAGATATGCCATATATGCCAGATGGCCGACCGGTGGATATGATTTTGACTCCGCTTGGTGTGCCTTCTCGTATGAACCTCGGACAGATTTTGGAATTACACTTGGGTCTAGCGGCTAATACTTTAAATTATCAAGCGATTGTTCCACCATTTGCTGGTGCGACTGATCAGGAGATTAAAGCCGAACTAGTCAAAGCTGGCTTCCAGGAAAGCGGAAAGATGAAATTGTGCGACGGTAGAACTGGTGACAAATTCCAACAGGAAGTCGCCGTCGGTTATATGTACATCTTGAAACTGCACCATGAAGTAGAAGACAAGATTCACATGCGATCAATCGGACCATACTCACTTATTACTCAACAGCCACTTGGTGGACGAGCACAAGGAGGAGGACAGAGATTTGGAGAAATGGAGGTCTGGGCCTTGCTTGGTCACGGTGCGGCATATACACTCCGAGAAATGCTAACGATAAAATCAGACGATATCGTCGGTCGTTCTGCCGCTTTCGATTCGATCGTAAAGGGTGAGCGCATCAAACAGCCAAATATTCCTGCTTCGTTTAACGTACTTCTCAATAACTTGAGAGGACTAGGTCTAGACGTTGAACTTTTAAAAGACTCAGCTAATCGTACAGGTAATAAAACATCTGACGAGAGCGAAGAGAGATAATAATCAAAATCATTAATTAAAAAACCATGAATAAAAAAAATAAAAACACCGAGTTCAATGATTTTGATGCTATCTCTCTAAAAGTTGCTTCCCCTGAAGTAATCAAAGGCTGGTCTTATGGAGAAGTGACCCGACCGGAAACTATCAACTACCGAACACAGCGTTCTGAAAAGAGCGGTTTGTTTGACGAAAAGATTTTTGGTCCGGACAAAGACTATGAATGTTATTGTGGAAAGTATAAAGGTATAAGATATAAAGGAATTGAATGTGAAAAATGTGGCGTGGAGATTACTCGTTCGATTGTGCGCCGAGAAAGAATGGGCCATATCGAATTGGCTTCACCCGTTTCTCATATTTGGTTTTTACGTGGTATTCCATCAAAAATCGGAACTATCCTCGGTATGACAACTGCCGATTTGGAGAAAGTTATTTATTTTGCTGGTTATATCATCACTGTTACTCATGAATCCGAGAGAGCGAGAATTTTGAACGACATTGATAACGAATTCAAACAGAAAGTTAAAACTGTTCAGGATGAAAAGACCAAGGAAGCTCTAAAAGAACTTTTGATTAATGCAAAGAAAGAAGTTGAAAGCATAAAAGAAGGAGCAGTAGTGGATGAAGTTTTGTATCACAAGTATTCTATGAAATACGGTTCTTTGTTTGAAGCTTCAATCGGAGCCGAAGCGATTTTTGAAATTCTAAAGAGTCTTAAATTGCCAGAACTTGAGAAAAAATTGGAAGTAGAATTGGAGAAGGCCGGTTCACTTGAAAGAGAAAAAATAAATAAGAGAATTTCTCTTGTTCGTTCGATGAAGGAAGCCGATGTAAAACCAGAGTGGATGTTTTTGACTCGTGTTCCGGTTATACCACCAGCTTTGCGACCGATGGTGCCATTAGATGGGGGCCGTTATGCGACATCCGATGTCAACGATCTTTACCGCCGAGTTATAAATCGAAATAATCGTCTTTTGAAATTGAAGGAGATTCATGCACCAGAAGTTATTTTGAGAAACGAAAAAAGAATTTTGCAAGAGGCAGTGGATTCACTTATCGACAACTCGATTAGAAGTGGAAACGATGCTTTCTCCGCTGTTGGAAATTCACAGAAGCGAGCACTCAAATCACTCGCGGATAACCTAAAGGGTAAGCGTGGTTTGTTCCGAGCCAACCTTCTTGGTAAGCGTGTGGACTACTCTGGACGTTCAGTAATCGTCGTTGGACCAGAATTGAAACTCAATCAATGTGGTTTGCCAAAACATATGGCTTTGGAACTTTTCCGACCATTTGTTATTTCTGAACTTTTAAAAAAGGAATTAGCTTTCAATATTCGTGGCGCTGGGCGACTTATCGATGACGGTATTCCAGAAGTTTGGGCCATTCTCGAAGAAATTATTGAAAACAAATACGTGCTCTTAAACCGAGCGCCTACTTTGCACCGCCTAGGTATTCAAGCTTTCAAACCAGTTTTGATTGAAGGTTCGGCTATTCAGGTTCACCCACTTGTCTGTACCGCGTTTAACGCCGACTTCGACGGAGACCAGATGGCCGTTCACGTTCCATTAGGTGAAGAAGCACAGATAGAAGCCCATGAAATCATGGCCGCTGATAAAAATATCTTGAAGCCAGGAAATGGTGAGCCAACTGTATCAGCAAAACTTTTGGATATTGTTCTCGGTTGTTATTGGATGACCAAAGAGATGAAAGGTGAATTGGGTGAAGGTAAATATTTTGCTTCTCCAAACATCGCTATTACAACTTTTGATTTTGGTGGTATTTCCATTCGCGCCAAGATTCATGTTTTGGGTACAAATAAACCTCGATATGCACATCTTGGTGGAAAGCCGTTTGAAACGACTGTTGGTAGAATTTTGTTCAACAGCACTTTGCCGGTAGACTATCCGTTTGTTAACAAAGAAATTACCAAGAAAACCATGTCAGCAATTCTTGATGATTTGATTAATAAGTATGGTATCGGTAATGTTCCAAAAGTGCTTGATAAGATAAAAGCTTTCGGATTCAAATACGCTACCTATTCAGGTGTGACTTGGGGTATTGATGACTTGAATATTCCGACAGAAAAACCACAGGTTATTGCCGAAGCGAAGAAAAAATCTCTCGAAGTTCAGAATTATTTCAATGAAGGACTTTTGACTGACGAAGAGAAACTTCGAAAAAATATTGAAATCTGGCACGGTGCTAAAAACGAATTGGAAAAACTTATTCCAAAAGCTCTTGATCTAAATGGTTCAGTTTCTGATATGTGGGTGTCTGGAGCTCGAGGTTCTCTCGGTTCTCTAACCCAGATGGCTGGTATGAAAGGTTTGATTCAGAACACCGCTGGTGAAACTATTGAGTTCCCAGTTATTGGCTCAATGAAAGAAGGTTTGACTCCAATCGAATACTTTATTACTACTCACGGTTCTCGAAAGGGTTTGACTGACACAGCACTAAACACTGCAAAGGCGGGATATTTGACTCGAAGATTGTTTGACGTTGCTCAGGATATCATTATCACCGAAGCTGATTGTAAGACTAAGGAAAGTATTTGTATCAAGAACAATGGTGAATTTGAATCCGGTGTTTCTGTTGCAAAGCATATTCGCGGACGAACTTTGGCGGCTGACGTGGTAAATAAAGCGGGTGAAGTTATATTTAAAAAAGGACACTTATTAAAGAAAGATGAAGCTCAGCAAGTAGAACATGAAGGTGTGGGTGAGGTTTATGTTCGTTCACCTTTGACTTGTAGAACTGTCCATGGTGTATGTGCCGAGTGTTATGGTTCTGATCTTGGAAAAGGCGAATTAATCGGTCTCGGTGAAGCGGTAGGAACGGTGGCGGCACAGGCTATCGGTGAACCAGGTACACAGCTTACTATGCGTACTTTCCACTCAGGAGGTACAGCGTCTGTCGGAGGAGACATCACTCAAGGTTTGCCTCGTGTGGAAGAAGTTTTTGAAAAAAGAAAACCAAAATCTCCAGCTGTGGTTTCCAAATGCGATGGTGTGGTTACTTCAGTAAAGGATATGGATAAGGAAAAAATTATTACTGTTCTTCCAGAAATTGAGGATAAAGGAAAAAATAAAAAAGCGGCTGAGGTAGAATATGAATTCAGCTTTAAGAGAATTTCCTTGGTAAAAGTTGGTGACAAAGTGAAGAAGGGTCAATTGCTTACTGACGGTTCTGCCGATATTGATGAATTGTTTAAATTTGGTGGCAAAGAGAAGACCATGAATTATGTTATTACCGAAGTTAACAAACTTTACGAACTTCAGGGAGAAGCGGTATCTCGAAAGCATATTGAAATTATCGTGAAGCAAATGTTCTCTCGAATGAAAGTGAAGGATGCCGGGGACACTGATGTTTCAGAGGGTGATGTAATCGATGAGCTTGATTATCGCCTAGAAAACGAAAAAGCTGAAGCTAAAGGGGAAATGGTCATGCGTGCGGAGCCAGTAGTGATGGGTATCACTGAAGCGTCTCTTGCTCGCCGAAGCTTCCTTTCTGCTGCTTCATTCCAACACACCAACCGTGTACTTATAAATAACGCCGTTCGTGGTTCCGTTGATCGTCTTGTTGGTCTAAAGGAAAACGTTATAATCGGTAGACTTATTCCAGCTGGTACTGGTAATGCTTTGAGCCCTAAATATAAGATTGTGAAAGACATCATGAGAGAGTTGGATGGTGATCAGGAGACTGAATAAGAAGATTAGCCGGTTTTTCTCAGAAGAAAAACCGGCTGTCTCTCTTTATTAAATGTTATAATTGGATTGTTTATTAATTAATCTAATTAAAATGGTAAATAGTTCTCAAAAAGGTTTCGTTATCCCACTTATACTCGCCATAGTCGCTTTACTGGCGATTGGTGGAGGCGTGTTTGTGTATGAGAGTAAAAAAGTGGAGGCACCGCAACTGAGTGAAGTTATAAAATATGGTTCTATTGAGGATTATTTTACTAGTCAAAGTAGAATAATTTACCCATTAATTTTTGATCAAATAAAAATTTTTAGTAGTCAAAATAATCCAGAAATAAACTTTGGACCTCAACAATATAATGGTGTCGAGTTTTACATGCATGCCCTAAAAGTATCTAAAAAAGATTTAGGTGATTATAAGGCTGACGCTATTGATAAAAGTTTATATATAAAAGAAAAATATACTATGAATGGTTACCATGGCGATATTTTAATTAATGATTTAAAGGAGTATCCCATGGCTGACTCCAAATCTTGCAGTTTTTCTTATATGTATATTATTCCTCTAATTGAGAGTGACGATGTCTTAATTTTATTTGTTAGTGTGTCTCAACCAGATTGGGGAATGAAACCCGATTTGATTTGTTCACTTTTCGATGATGTTAATTATAATTATTGGAAAGCAATAACTAACTATGTAATTGATAATGTACAGCCAACTTTTTAATAAATTATCACTATCTATATTTGCAAAAAAAATGAAAAATTATCAATTACAAAAAGGTTTCGTTATCCCACTTATACTCGCCATAGTCGCTTTACTGGCGATTGGTGGAGGCGTGTTTGTGTATGAGAGTAAAAAAGTGGAGGCACCGGATATAAGTGCTCCTATTGATGTACCAACGCAAGTTGCTACGACCACAACTCTGATTGTTGGCGGCGATAAAGATATTCATGGTTGTATCGGTTCAGCCGGATATTCTTGGTGCGAAATAAAAAATAAATGTTTAAGACCATGGGAAGAAAAATGTGAAGTCACTTCTACTTCAACTAGCGATAAAATTGAATGTCAATCAAATGATGATTGTACTTTAGAGGTTTCTTGTCCAGGAAATGGAGGTTTCGCTCATCAAATATGTATTACTGGTAAATGTGGCTTTGCTCCAGGTGTAAAAGAAATGTGTACTAATACCACATCAGATCCAGTGGTTTGTACGGCCGATGCCATGATGTGTCCAGATGGGACATATGTTGGCCGCACAGGACCAAAATGCGAATTTGTTTGTCAAAATTAAATTATAATGTCCACCCCAGTAGAAAAAATAAAAGAAAGATTGAGTATTACGGATCTTTTGGGTACCTATATCAAGCTGGAAAAAGCCGGAAAAAACCTGAAAGCTCGTTGCCCATTTCACAATGAAAAATCACCGAGTTTTTTTGTCTCACCCGACCGTGACTCTTATTATTGTTTTGGTTGTGGAGCAAAAGGGGATATATTCACTTTTGTGCAAGAATTTGAAGGTCTGGATTTCTTTGGTGCTTTGAAACTGCTAGCCGAGAGAACTGGGGTGGAACTTACTCGAGAAAATATTCAGGTTCGAAATGAAAAAGAAGCAATTTTCAATGCTTTGGAGGCCGCCACTCAATTCTTTGAATCAAATTTACCAAAATCAAAATCAGCGCAGGATTATTTGCAAAAAAGAGGCTTGACGGAGAAGACTATAAAAGATTGGCGAATCGGTTTTGTGGCTGATGATTGGCGAACTTTGTATGATTATTTAAATGCTAGGAAATTTACAGACAGTGAGATAGAGCAGGCCGGTTTGATAAAGAGAAATGAACGTAGCTTTTACGACCGTTTCCGTGGACGTATAATGTTTCCGATTCGCGATAGTGCTGGTCGTGTAGTTGGTTTTTCTGGCCGAATTCTACCTGAAGCTGATGATGGCAAGGCCGCAAAGTATTTGAACAGTCCAGAAACTGTCGTTTTCAATAAATCACGATTACTTTATGGTTTTGATTTAGCAAAATTGGCGATTAAAAAGTTTGATTATTCTGTGATTGTCGAAGGCCAGATGGACATTATTATGTGTCATCAAGCTGGTTTTCAGAACGTGGTTGCCACTTCGGGAACGGCTCTTACCCCTGAACACTTAGCCCTTCTTCGGCGAATTTCTAATAAGGTTATTATGGCTTTTGATGCGGATAAGGCTGGATTCAATGCGGCAACTAAGGCTTGGCAATTAGCTCTATCTCTTGGTATGGAAGTAAAAATTGCCGAATTTTCTGAAGGCAAGGACCCAGCTGAACTTATATTAAAAGATAAAGAGAAATTCAAAGACGCTTTGAAAGGTTCGATGCATATTGTGGATTTTTATCTCTCAAAGATTTTGGCGGAAAAACTGGATGAGAGAAAAGCTGGTGCGGAAGTGAGAGAAAAAATACTACCTTTCTTGGCTTTAATCGAAAGTAATATCGAGAAATCACATTTTGTAAAAAAGATCTCTGATAAGACGGGGATAAACGAGAACGCTATTTGGGATGATTTAAAAAAGGTGCGAGTTGAACCAGGGGTCGCCGGAGCGGAGGTTAAAATTTCAAATTTTAAAGATGAGGTGGCGATGCTTCGAAAAGACTCTATTGCTCGTAAGGTGCTCGGTGTAATCAGGTGGCAGGAGAAGGACAAAGAAAGAGTTATTGATTTAGAAAAAGCTAGAGAAAAAGTGAGGGAGATTATTGGTGAGGAAAATTTTAAAATATGGCAAAAAACACCAGAAATTATTTTAAATGAGGCAACTTTTGAAGCAGAGCAGTATTATGATAAAAAGAAGATACAATCAGTTTTAGATGAACTCCTGATGGAATTAGAAAAAGAATATATCAAGAATGAATTGGAGATAATGATGAAAGAAGTGATAAAAGCCGAGAAGGAAAAAGATACAAAAAAACGTGAAATGGTAGCTGAGAAATGCAACGAACTTACCAAGAGATTGTCTAAACTAACAAATACTAAAACGTAAAACAAAATCGTCATCCTCGCGGAGGCGGGGATCCAGAAAATTAAAACTGGATTCCCATCTTCATGGGAATGACAAGACCGAATTTTATTAATTTTTTAAACACATCAATAAATGTCAAAAAAATCAGCAAAAAAAGTCGTTAAAAAGGTAAAGAAGGTTATTAAGAAAAATAAACCGGTAAAAAAAGCTGCTCCAGCAAAAACGAAGAAGACTTCAGAAAAGAAGAAGTTGTTCGAGGTTAAAACCTTGAAGCTCTTAAGCAAGGGTCGTGAAAGAGGTTATGTGACTTATGACGAGATTTTGAAAGAGTTCCCAAATATTGAAACTGATGTGATGTTTTTGGACGAGCTTTATAACCGTCTTTCGGTTACTGGTGTTGATGTACTAGAAGGTGGAGGAATGCTTGATATCGAAAAGGAGGAAGAAATGATAAAGAAATATACCTATGGTGGAAGAGGTGATTCAAGTTACGATTCTATTCAAATGTATTTGAAAGAGATAGGTCAATATCCTTTGATTTCTGCCAGTATGGAAAAGGATTTGGCTAGGAAAATTCAGTTGGGGGATGAGGAAGCTAAAAACCTCTTGGCTCGCGCTAACCTTCGTTTGGTGGTTTCTATTGCCAAAAAGTATGTTGGGCGTAGTGCCGATTTAACCTTGTTGGATTTAATCCAGGAAGGAAATCTCGGTCTCTTCAAAGCGGTAGATAAATTTGACTGGACCAAGGGTTATAAGTTTTCTACTTATGCTACCTGGTGGATTAGACAAGCAATTACTCGTGCCCTTGCGGATCAGAGCCGAACGATTCGTGTGCCGGTGCATATGGTGGAAACAATCGCAAAATACAAGCAGTGCGTGAGAAGATTATCACAAGACCTTGGACGAGATCCATTACCAGAAGAAATTGCGACTGAGATGGGGATTGAGATTGAAAAAGTATTTAATATTGAAAAGATCGACCAAGATACAGTGTCTTTGGAAACTCCAGTCGGTGATGATGGTGATGATGGAAAATCTACACTAGGGGATTTTGTTGCTGACGACAAGATTCTATCACCAGATCAGGATTCTTCTCGCCGAATTTTGACTGACCAGGTCAAGGAGATTTTAAGCGACTTATCTTTAAAGGAAAGAAAAATATTGGAGATGCGACATGGGCTGACCGATGGTATCACTCATACTCTGGAGGAGGTAGGAAAGGAGTTTGGAGTGACTCGCGAGCGTATTCGCCAGATTGAGGCCAAGGCACATGAGAAAATAAGAGTTCATGGCAAAATAAACAGACTGCAGAATTATTAAAATAATAATTAATGAGATATTTTATTGGAATAGTACCACCCGAGAAAATCAAACGAAAAATAAATTCTTTTCGAAAAGAATTTAAGAATAATAAATTGCCTAAAATATTTGAACCTCATATTACGATTAAATATCGAAGTGGCCTGGCGGATGATATGCTCTGGCTAGATAAGGTGGAACCTATCATTAGAAAATATCCAAAATTCGAAGTGGCTTTTGCGGGAGTCGGTACCTTTCCGGATGTTGTGATTTTAAAAGTCGAAGCATCTGAGGAAATTACGGCCCTCCATAAAGCCTTATATTACGCGATAAAACCAGATGAAAGCGACCCGACTCTTCGATGTTTTGAAAATGAAAAATATATTCCTCACTCGACTTTAGGTATGGTGTCTTGGGGGATGTCGAGAGAAGAACTATCTGTTATGGAAGATTTAGCTGAAAAAAAATTACCAACAAACGTAAAATTTGACGTTAACTTTTTAAGAGTTTATCGACAAGAACAGGAAGATGTACCTTATAAGAAATTAGTTGATATCCCACTATATGAATTATAAGAAACACATTGATATTATGGCGGGCTTGTATACCGATAATTTCCCAATTATTTCTTTGTCAAAAAAAGATTTTTTTGAAAATTATATAAATCGTCCAGCTTATATTTTGAAAGATAATATTTGGTTTAAATATTTATCAAAAGAAAGAAGAGAAAATATTTTAGAGAGGATGAAGAAAATTTCTCTTCTGGCACCCGACATAATCAATTTAGTAAAAACAAAATACCCCAATCTAATAATCAAGCATATTTCTATCGGAGGATCATACCCTTTTAGGATTGGAAGAGTAAATGATATTGATTTCAATGTTATTGTCGAGGGAAGTCACTTTTCCTATCATGACGATTTTGATATTACGGAGTTAAATAAAAAATTACCTGATGCGGTAAAAAGAATATCGATTATGATATTTGGCGAAAATAACTTACTCGGTAAAAATAATAGTGCTGACGTTATTGAAACTGAGGATTATATTCATACCGGGTTGTGTCTGAGGGAGGGTTTAGTTTTTTCTATGAGAAATGTTCCTATTTATGGATGTCTTTTTGAATCTAGAAATCTGGATAAGAAAAATATGCAAATCAGAGTTAGAAGACAATTATTTCATGCCCAGTTGATGCTCGAAAGAAAAGTTGATCTCCATCGGGACAATAAGGCACGACTAATAAAGAGTATTGGAAGGATTGCGGAAGCTTTTCTGTACCTTTCGGTTGTTTTTCCGACTTTAAAATTGATACCATTAAAAATTTTAGCAAAAGAAGAAAAGCTGTTGAAATCATTGTGTCTTCAGGAGGTTGCCGATTGGCTGTTTGAAGCTCAAAATTATACAAAGCAACTATCTCAGGACTAGTATATTTAATTTAATTTCTTTTATAATTGTGCTATATTTAAGTTATGGAAAACAAAGCCGAAAAAGGCCATATTCACCCCGTGACTCAGTTTATAAACCGGGCTAATGCTATTTTTTATGAAATGGGCTTTACCTTGGTAGATGGACCAGAGCTTGAAACAGAGCACTATAATTTTGATGCTTTAAATGTGCCAAAGGACCACCCAGCTCGAGATATGCAGGACACTTTTTGGGTAAAACAATCAGAAAACGAAAAAGAGAAGAAACTTCTAAGGACACAAACTAGTGCGGTGCAAATTCGTTACATGGAAGGAAAGCAACCGCCTTTTAAGATGGTTTGTTTCGGTAAAGTATTTAGGAACGAAGCGACTGATGCCACACACGAAATGGTTTTTCATCAGCTCGAGGGTTTGATGATTGATAAAGATGTGACAATGGCTGATTTGAAATCTACGCTGAATACTTTTTTTGATAAGTTTTTTGAACGGAATGTTGATGTTCGTTTTCGTCCCAGTTTTTTTCCTTTTGTTGAGCCTGGTTTAGAGGTAGATATTTCATGTTTTAAATGTAATGGTGGCGAAGCTGGTTGTCCTATTTGCAAAGGAACTGGTTGGGTAGAAATAGCTGGAGCAGGCATGGTCCATCCAAAAGTTTTAAGTGGTGTTGGTGTAAACCCAAAAGAGTGGCAGGGTTTTGCTTTTGGTTTGGGTGTGGATAGAATCATAATGCTTAAATATGGTATCGATGATATCCGTTTACTTTATTCTGGGGATTTGAGGTTGGTTAATCAATTTTAATTGTACGAATTAAATACGAATATTACGAATCGGCCAACGAATAATAAAATAAATAATGAAAGTTTCATATAAATGGCTAAACGAATATTTTGACGGCAAGTTGCCTAAAGTGGAAAAGGCGGCGGAGATTTTGACTATGAATTCCTCCGAAGTGGATGCTGTTGAGAAAGTGGGTAATGATTATCTTTTAGATGTAAAGATATTGCCAAATATGGCGCACAGCTGTTTATGTCATCGTGGAATTGCTCAGGAATTTGGTGCCCTACTTGATTTAAAAACCAAAAAGTATTGCCGAGATTTTGAGGATTATAAAATTGGTGACGTTTCTAAAAACCTTAAGGTGGTGATTGAAAATCCGGCGGATTGTCGACGTTATATCGGCCGGGTGATTGAGAATGTTAGAATAGGTTCATCTCCAAAATGGCTTGAGGAAAAACTGGAAACGATTGGTCAGCGCTCGATAAATAATCTAGTGGATGCGACTAACTTTGTTATGAATGAAATTGGTCAGCCGATGCATGTTTTTGATGCGGATAAGTTGGTTGGAGATACGATTGAGATTAAGCGTGTCAAAGTTTGCGATCAAATAAAAACTTTAGATGGTAGATTTGTTGATTTGGATGAAAGTGTTTTAACTATTTCTAACAATAATAAATCCTTGGCGATTGCGGGTATCAAGGGTGGAGTGATTGCCGAAATAGATGAAAATACCAAGAATATCGTTCTGGAGTCAGCTAATTTTAATCCTACTCTAATTAGAAAAACTTCTCAAAGAATTAAAATTCAGACCGATGCGTCCAAACGATATGAAAATGACTTAACGCCAGAACTCGCGGGTGAGGCAATGGATATTTTGACTAAGTTAATTGTTGAAATTGCTGGCACAAAGAATACTAAAGTGGGTGAAATGGTGGATATGTACCCAGTACCAGCGGAAAAAGTAAATCTTGGGATTTCTGCTAAGGAAGTAGAAAAAGTTTTAGGCTTAAAAATAAGCGAGAAGGAGATTGAAAAAATTTTTAAATGCTTGAATTTTAATTCTAAAAAAGACGGGGATAAAATTGTTGTCGAGGTGCCAGCTGAACGGTTAGACCTGAGAATTAAGGAGGATTTAATTGAGGAGATTTTAAAGGTCTACGGTTATGATAAATTAAAAGATAATACTAGCCTAGTTCCAGTAACCAAAGGGCAAATTAATAAAAGTTTTTACTATGCTAACAAAATAAAGGAACTATTATCAAATGAGGGTTTTTCGGAAATTTATGGTTATGCTTTTGCTGAAAAAGGAGATGTAGAGCTAGCCAATTCCGTGGCTCCAGACAAGAAGTTTTTGCGGGCGAATCTGATTGATGGTTTTAAAAATTATTTGGAATTTAATACCCGTTATTCCGAGTTGGTGGCCATGCCTCAGATAAAAATATTTGAAATTGGTAAGGTGTTTGGAGTTAGTGAGGAATATAATAGTTTGGTTATTGGTGTTCAGACTCCTGTGAGTACAAAAGGATTGAAAAAGGATAAGGATGTTTTGGAAGCAGTGATTACTATTCTTGAAAGAGAATTAGGAATAAAATTAGAAAAAATAAATAATGCTGAAAATATTGCTGAGTTTAATTTTGATGAAATAGTGGCCAAATTATCGGAGCCAAAAACATATGATATAAAACTACCGATGGCGGAAGCAGATATGCGTTTCAAAAAGATTTCTATTTACCCATTTTCCGTGAGAGATGTGGCGGTGTTTACCCCTGAGGGGACCAAGCAGGAAGATGTCTGGGCGATAATTGAAAAAGAAGCGGGGGTTTTACTTGTGAAAGACAGGTTGTTCGATGTGTTTACTAAAAAGTTTCCTGATGGCAGCGCCAAAACTTCTTATGCCTTTAGATTAGTTTTACAATCATATGATCACACCTTATCAGAGGACGAAATTATCGGAGTTATGACTAGAATTATTACCGCTTTAAATAGTCAGACTGGTTGGCAGGTAAGATAGGTTTTAAATTATATAAAAAAATAAGTGCTGGGTGGTAAGTAACCACCCAGCACTTTTTGATTTTGAATCAGTTCAGTGATAACCGAACTTCATCGAAGAGGTTACAAATTTCTACGGCTGGCAAGTTTCGCCTTTGCGCGATTTTGACAATTGACGGCGTTGGAACCGAAGAGGGACTCTTGTTTTTCGCTTTTGCCTCTTTTACCAATACTGCCAACTCTGACTTAGCTGCTTCCATCTCTTCAACCATTTTTTACCTCCTGTTTGTTTAATGAGCGACTTACTTTCCAAATTTTCTTACTGAGCTTTCCTCAGATGTTGATTGGCTGACCGTAGGAAGTTTGACGTTGTCTTGAGCAAGCGGGTATTCATTGCAATCAATCGATCGATTTTTGAATACAGACTCTTTGTTTGACTGTTCATTTTTTTCTCCTTTTTCCGCGCTTCTTTTTGGCCTGAAATCGGATTTTTTTAGAACCGGCATTTTTCAGCTTTTTTAGTAACTTTTCCTGCTCCTCGAGAGGAGGGCAGTAGCCACCAAAGAAAACACTCAAATTACACCTCCTTTTTGTCATTTTGTCTGTATTTAACATAGCATTTTTGCTTTCTTTTGGCAAAGGAATTTGGTATAATCATGTGGTAATAAAGACAAAAGTTTTTTGGTTTGCTTAAATATGGTTTACCCGAGCAAATTTTATTATGAATAATTGTTAGTAATTATTAGGTAAATTTGTAAGCAAATCACGTTAATATATTAATCATCATTATGGCAAAAAATTTGAACGGGCGAGAAGAAAAAGAGGTAAAGAAAAAAGAAGGGGAAGGTCATTATGGGGCCGAGCAAATCACTGTTTTGGAGGGCCTCGAGCCAGTAAGGCGACGCCCTGGTATGTATATTGGTACAACCGGACCAGATGGTCTGCATCATTTGATTACAGAAATATTCGACAACTCTCGTGATGAAGCGATGGGTGGTTTTGCTAATCAAATTGAAGTTGTTCTTTTGCCTGGTAACCGAGTGCGAGTGACCGACAACGGTCGAGGTATTCCAGTAGATGTTCACAAGCAGACAAAAGTTTCAGCTCTCGAAACCATTATGACTGTTCTTCATGCCGGAGGTAAATTTGGTGGCGAGGGTTACAAAGTCTCTGGAGGTTTACACGGTGTCGGTGCCTCAGTGGTGAACGCTCTGTCTATTTATATGAAAGTTACGGTCCATAAAGACGGTGGGGTTTATATGCAAGAATATTCTTGTGGTAAAAGAAAAGCGGCTGTAAAAAAAATTGGTAACACCAAACAGCACGGAACGATTGTTGTCTTTGAACCAGACGCCACTATTTTTAAAGAGGGTGTAGTTTTCGATTGGAATAAAGTTTTTTCTCATATGCGACAGCAGGCATATTTGGTGAAGTCACTAAAAATTTCAGTTATTGATGCGCGTGAGGTTACAGAAAAATTTGACGAATCAGACGTGTTTTATTTCCGTGATCTCGCAGTTGAAGCGCCATCGCAAACTTTTTATTTTGAAGGCGGTTTGTATTCCTTGATTAAATTTTACAACCAATTTCAGAAGCCGATTCATAAAAATATTTTTTACATTGAGAAAAAGGTTGAAGGAGTAGAGTCGGTGGAAGTAGCTTTGCAGTATGTGGATGATATTTCAGCTCGTGTTGTGTCTTTTGCCAACAACATCTACACCTCAGAAGGTGGTACCCACACAACCGGATTCAAAGCCTCACTAACCAGAATTTTAAATTCCTACGGACGAAAAAATGGCATTATAAAAGATAGCGAAGACAACTTTACTGGCGATGACGTCCTCGAAGGATTAACCGCCGTTGTCTCTGTCAAATTACGTGAGATTCAGTTTGAAGGACAGACAAAAGCTAAACTTGGAAGTACCGAGGCCCGTGGCGCTGTGGAAGAAGTTTTTGGTGTCGCTTTTGAGTCTTTTATGGAGGAAAATCCAGAGGACGCTAGATCCATTGTGACCAAAGTTACTTTAGCTTTAAGAGCTAGAAAGGCGGCCAAGGCGGCCAAGGATTCTATCTTGCGTAAGGGTGCTCTAGAGGGGATGACTTTACCAGGGAAGCTCGCTGATTGTCAGAGTGACGATGCTGGCGAGTCAGAGCTCTTTATTGTAGAGGGAGATTCCGCGGGTGGTACTGCTAAGACAGGACGCGATCGAAGGACTCAGGCTATCCTTGCTCTTCGTGGAAAGATTTTAAATATTGAAAGAGCCCGTCTTGATAGAATGCTCGGTTCAGAACAAATCAAAAATATTGTTTTGGCTTTAGGGACAGCAATAGGAGATACATTCAATTTGGAAAAACTTCGCTATCATAAAATAGTTATTGCCACCGATGCCGACGTTGATGGTGCGCACATCCGAACTCTTTTACTTACTTTGTTCTATCGATATTTCCGACCACTTTTAGATGGAGGATTTATTTATATCGCTCAACCACCACTTTATAAAATTAAAAAAGGAAAGGAAATTACCTATGTTTATTCCGAGGAGGAAAAAGCCGAAAAATTTGGCAAGGATATTCCTATGGATATAGAGGTGGTAGAAAGCAGCGAGCCTATTCCAGAAGATGATGAGGAAACAGAAGAAGCAGAAACCGGAAAGAAAGGGGATAAGGATAAAGTAAAGAAAGTTGAAAAACTTCATGTACAGAGATACAAAGGTCTCGGAGAAATGAATGCTGACGAGCTTTGGGAAACTACTATGGATCCTGCTCGTAGAATTTTGAAACAAGTAAATATTAACGATGCTCAGGAGGCAGATAAAGTCTTTGATATGCTCATGGGTACTGATGTTCCGGCTAGAAAGTCATTCATTCAGTCAAATGCCAAGCTGGCGAATTTGGATATATAAATTATCTACCCGTCAACGTGACACGTTGACGGGTGTGCAAAAAAATTAGTACAAATTGTTGCGGGGGGGGGTGATTAGTAGTATAATAAATTAACATCTTATTTTTGGTGTTGATTGATTAAATTTTTTATTTAAATATAATCAAATTTCGTATATTTTATCAGCAGATAATTAAAATTAAAATGAATTTTATCAAATTATTTTTTAGAAAGTATTTTTTAGAAGCTTCTCTTGTGAAGAGAGCCGTGTCTGTTTTGGTTTTTGTATTTATTTTTGTGGCGGTTGGGGTTGGTATCGTTTACGCTATTACCTCTATGACCGTAACAGATAGTTTTAATGATTCAACAAAAATAGCTTCGGCGGTAAATGTCACTGTAGATACGGTGAATGGACGAATTTTTCTTTCTACCGCTTCAGCTTGGTCTTGCGGGTCAGCGCTCTTGGATACGAGAGATGGAAAGAGCTATGCCACTGTCCTTATTGGCTCTCAGTGCTGGATGCAACAAAATTTAAATATTGGAACCATGATAACTGGTACCATTAATCAAGGAGTAAGCACTACTTCAATTCAAAAATATTGTTATGCTAACAATGAGGCGAATTGTAATACATCAGGCGGACTATATCAGTGGGATCAAGTAATGGGTGGTTCTGTCACCGAAGGTGCCATGGGTATTTGTCCCACTGGTTGGCATGTACCGACACATAATGAATTTACACTCTTAGAAAGAACCACTTGTACTTCGGGCACTTGTGCTACTGATTTTCCTTATGATTCTGTTACCACCGGTTGGAGAGGAACAAACGAAGGTACCACTCTTAAAAATGTAGTTGGATTATTTAGAGGTCTTCTAGTCGGCACCCGTGAGTCTAATGGTACGTTTGCCAATACTGGGACGCTCGGGCCCTTTTGGTCTTCGCTCCAGAGTGGCACTAATGCTTGGTTCCGGTTCCTGAATTCTGGCTACGCGACTGTGAACCGTAACACGAACGCAAAGGCTTACGGTTTCTCGTTGCGTTGCCTCAAGGACTGATAATCTGACTATTCGGCTATTTGACTATTTCTTAAAAAATAAAAATCATGACTATATATAATAATCTACCTGTATATAAAGTAAGCTATGATTTTTTAGTTGATATATTCAACTACACAAAACATTTCAACCA
>Ga0247841_10001265_pt1 | contig 58783 bp, 60 predicted proteins | sample LaCruzMarch2015__2_FD_192410 | JGI IMG/M metagenome (GOLD analysis project Ga0247841, IMG submission 192410) | Freshwater microbial communities from meromictic Lake La Cruz, Castile-La Mancha, Spain - LaCruzMarch2015_18m | ecosystem: Environmental > Aquatic > Freshwater > Lake | place: Spain... | reverse complement strand
ACCTCGCAGGGCGTTACGGTGGCGAGGAATTTGTCGTGGCACTGTCCACGGACATCTTCGGTGCCCAGGCGTTTCTGCGGCGTCTACGCAAGATCCTAGCCATGAAGGAGTTCATCGTGGAAGGAGACAGCTTTCATGTCACCATTTCGGCTGGAGCAGTTCAACTGGTTCTGCCCGATACGAGCATCGAGAAGCTGATTGCTCGCGCCGATGAGCTTCTCTACGAGGCCAAGGAGGCCGGACGCGACCGTTACGCCTTGCAGGAGTGCAGCGGCGTGCAGATCTACGAGCACTAGCATTTGCCCTCACATCGACATCGGTGTGGGGGCTATTTTTTTACCGCGATTCACCTACAGGTAGGTGAATCGCGGAAGAATAATCCACAATTGACATAATTATTTATTGGAGTAACATGTATTACAGTGTAATACAATAAAAATATGCGTTGTGTCGTATCCCTCTCATTATCAAAAGACCTCTGCCAAGAAGTAGAAAAGCAAATGAAGAAGCTTAAGTTTGAAAACAAAAGTGAATTCATTCGTTATTTATTACGTTATTGGTTAGAGCAGCAAGTAGATAAAAAATAATTTCGTGTGATGTCAGAATATTAAAAGAAGTATTCTCTTATTATTCTTCGATGTCAACGATTGAATCTATGGAATTAAACGATCAAAACTTTGAGCAAGAAGTTCTAAAGTATATCGATGGTCCAGTTCTTGTCGACTTTTATGCGCCCTGGTGTGGCTCATGCAAAGTGCAGGGACCAATACTAGATGCATTAGCAGAAGAATTAAAAACGGGTAAAGCACAAATCTTTAAATTGAACGTAGAAGCAGCACCAGCAACAGCTGAAAAATATGAAATCATGAGCCTGCCAACTTTAATCGTTTTTCGTAATGGAGAAATTAAGGAAACGCTTATGGGTCTAAATAATGCTGGTGTTATAAAAGAAAAACTTGAAAAGTATCAATAATATGCAAAAGTATGATGTTATTGTTGTTGGCGGTGCTTGTGCCGGTCTTAGTGCTGCTCTCTATACTTCTCGTCGGGCGCTAAAAACAATTGTTTTGACTCGAGACATTGGTGGCCAAGCAGCGATTACAACCGAGATTGAAAATTATCCAGGTACTGGTTCAATTCTTGGGCCAGTACTCATGGACAAATTTAAGGAGCAAGCTGAAAATGCTGGCGCTGAGATTAAGCTCACTCAAATCACTGGCATTATCAAGGAAGGCGACGAATATGTTGTTATCGATGGATTCGAGCAGTATAAAGCTTCGGCGCTTATACTTGCTTTTGGGTTAACGCACCGAACGCTTGGCGTACCCGGTGAAAAAGAGTTGACCGGACGAGGCGTCGCGTATTGCGCAACTTGTGACGGTCCGTTATTCAAAAATAAAACTGTCGCTGTGGTCGGCGGTGGCAATTCTGCGCTCGAAGCAACAGATTATTTGTCTGATATTTGTCAAAAGGTCTATATGTTTGTTCGCGGTGATAATTTCCGCGCCGACGAAGTCGACATGCTTGAACAGGTTAAGAATAAAGCTAATGTTGAGATTAGATTTAATACTTCTATTACTGAAGTCGTTGGAGAAAAAAGAGTCGAGAAAGTTAAGTTGAATGACGGATCTGAGCTAGAGCTAAATGGAGTTTTTGTGGAAATCGGTTATGCCACGCAAACTGATTTTTTGAAAAATTTAGTTGAGCTTGATGTGCGCGGTCAAATTATCGTTGATCAGGAAGGCAAGACTTCTGCTCCGGGAATTTTTGCTGCCGGTGATGTAACCAATGTTCCCTTCAAACAAGCCGTGATTTCTGCTGGTGATGGCGCCAAGGCGGCTCTTTCGGCGAGTCGTTATGTAAAAAATTTAAAAGGTTTAGAAGATAAACCAGATTGGAATTCTCATAAAAAATAAATATGCAAAATCAATTTGAAAATGCTTTACAGCAACTAGACAAAGCCGCCAAAGTCATTAATCTTGAAGAAGAAGTTTTAACTCAACTGCGAACTCCTGATCGAATTTTACAAATCAAAGTTCCTGTTGTCATGGATGATGGTAGTTTGAAAAATTTTGAGGGTTATCGTGTCCAACATAATAATTGGGCTGGACCATATAAAGGCGGCTTACGATATTTCCCGTCAGTCGATTTAAATGAAGTCAAAGCGTTAGCACTTTGGATGACAATAAAATGTTCAGTCGCTGGAATCCCTATGGGCGGTGGCAAGGGCGGAATCACTGTCGACCCTAAAAAATTAAGTCCCGGAGAATTAGAACGCATGACAAAATCATTTGCGCGCGCACTTGCACCAAACATTGGAGCGCAAGTTGATGTAGCTGCGCCAGACGTTTATACCAACGGACAAATTATGGCTTGGATTTTAGATGAGTATACAAAAATAACTGGCAAAGAAGAATTAGCTTTGATCACAGGTAAACCAATGGAACGTGGTGGCAGCGCTGGACGTGATCGCGCGACAGCTATGGGTGCATTTTATGTTTTGAAAGCCTTGCTTGAAAAAATAAATTTAAATGTTGCTGAAACAGCGGTGGCGATTCAAGGTTTTGGTAATGCTGGTGGTGTCATGGCAGAGTTATGTTTTGCTGATGGCATCAAAGTTGTAGCAACTTCTGATTCTAGTGGTGGCGTTTACAATGAAGCTGGTTTAAACATTTCTGAACTTGTAAAATACAAACAATCCACAGGCGCGGTGACCGGTTTTCCGGGCGCTACTAGCGTCACAAACGAGGCTTTACTTGAGCTTCCAGTGACAATATTAATACCAGCTGCCTTGGAGAATCAAATCACTGGAGCTAATGCTGAAAGGATAAAAGCCAAGTATATTATCGAATTAGCCAATGGCCCCGTCACCCCTGAAGGTGATGAAATATTGGCTAAAAATGGCATAAAATCAGTCCCAGACGTGTTGGCTAACTCAGGCGGCGTGACTGTCAGTTACTTTGAATGGGAGCAGAATATTAAAAATGAGAAGTGGACAGAAGAGGCTGTTTTCGTCAAACTAAAGGAAATTATTGTTCCAGCCTTTGAGGATGTTTGGAACAAGCATTTAGAGAAACAAATTGATCTGCGAACAGCTGCATTTGCTCGCGCTCTGGAAAAGTTACGCTCTCTATGGTATAATGACGTCAGAAAGAAATTTAACAATTAATTTCAAAACTATGGTGAGAAAGTTAAATCCGGCTCTCATGAAACCCTTAAAAGTTTCAGCTGAGTTAGCCGCTGTTGTCGGTGCAGGTCCAATGCCACGTATGGATGTTGTCAAGAAGATCTGGGTTTACATTAAGAAGAATGATTTACAGAACCCAAAGAACAAAAGAAACATTTTGGCTGATGAAAAGTTATTAAAAGTTTTCGGTGGTAAGAAGGAAGTTTCTATGTTCGAAATGACAAAGTTAGTTTCAAAGCATTTAACAAACATCTAGTTCTAGATAAAATTTCCCTCAGTAATGGGGGAAATTTTTTATTACCATAATTTTTTTCTATTACTTTTTGCAAACAAAAAGTAATCAAACCTGCCTGCCGGCAGGCAGGAATTTCCGGTGGTGTCGAAACTCACTTTGTACCATCTAGCCGTATCCATAGTTCTAATGTTGACGTTCAAACATCTCCACCCCAGACATCCTTGGTGGTGCTATTTCGTTTTTTGGATTGACGAAAGATGTTATTTTTGTTAATATTTATTTTCCTGTGCTACAACCATGAGGTTGAAAATGAACGTCATAATGTGGACTGACATGTGGATCTTGGGAAAGTGCCAGCGGTTTTCCGACTGGTTGACGAAGACGTTCGGCATAGCCAACGCGAACATGAAAGTTGCTTATGGATTCCTTACTTTGACGGCTTTTATCTGGGTCGGTATGGGGTTCATCCTGAATCCAGCGGATGTAGATAAAAACATTAAGGACGGGGTTAGTGGTTTGTTTCTTGCTGTGATGTGGTTTCTTTTATTCTATCTGCCAAAGCAGAACGGGAACGGTAGTGCCAGAAAGAGTCCTCAAATATATTTGTTCTTGAGGCTGGCTTGTTGGGCGATACTCCTTACAAATTGTCTTGGTAAAGTTCTTCCAAAGATCATAATGAATGAAAGTCCTAACGGAGAGGACGTATGTGTTGTCATCGTAAATTTCTCGACACTTCTTTTCGCTTACTTCGTTTCCTGTTCCGGCCTGCCGCGACAAAAGGGTAGAGTCTTTGCCTGGCTGAGTTCGTTCGTGACGAAGAGAGAATTCGCCGCGGACGAAACCGGATAGATCAGACCTGCTAGCCCATGAGCTTGGCAGGTCTTTATTTTTCTCTCAATTAAGCAAAAATACCTAAATTTAGGTAAAAATCATTGACAAAACTGATGGTCTGTGCTAATATTTGATGTTACGCTAACCATACAAAGAGGTGCATTATGACCCGCAAGGGCTGGATCCTGCTTTCGGTTTCGATCGTCATCGGTTTTATGTTGCTGATCGGAGTCGTGGGATCGGTGTGCTTCTTCCTGGGGCGTGCCAACACGGAGAACGAATGGAGCCGCAAGCTCCAGCCGCACACTCCTGTTGAGATGCGCGGACTCGTGAACGCGATGAGTAAGTACGCGAGCGAGCCGCCGAACTTTCTGCCACTTTCCACCCTCGACGATGAAGTCTGCGCCGCGGCGGTTACCAATGCGGTCAACTTCATCCTGGGGGAGGAACGTCTTCTCAGCACGTCGGCCTGGCTGTACAGCAAGGTCAACGCTGCGAAGTTGCAGGTCGTCTACGACCGGTCCAAGGACTTCCAGATCCAGGACGGGAAGATCGTGGAAGTGAAGGACCGCGGCTTCAACCTGACGCAGCTCCTCGATCCGAGCGGGATCTACATCTTGGGGTATCACTACCGGCAAACCCGGTCGGACCACAAGATTATCGCCGCTGGGGCTGACCTCAATTCCCACTTGATGCTCCTCCTGGGGCACAACGACGGAACCTGGGTCGGCTACCACATGATCCACTACCCGGAAGCGCCGTTGGCAAATCCGGTCAAGGTGGAACCGATCGAGAAGATGCCAGCATTGCTCGACCTCGTGTATATCTGGCAAGTGAAGGGCATCGTTCTCCCGAAGGAAGGCAAGGACCTGTTCTTGGCCAACTCGAATCTGCCGTACAGCAGACTCTCGCGTTGGTTGAACAATGGTCCAGATTCCCTGGAGTACGTCCTAGACACAGCCATGATGTATCTCGTCACGCGGTTCACTCGGACGGCGCAGTTCCCAACTGTGATCGACCTGGAGAATCGCGAGATCGTCGAGATCAAGCATCGCTCCTCGCTCTACCATGGTCTGCCCATGGGATTCTACAAGCGAGTCCCGATCTACTACAATGGGAACGAGGAGAGCGTACGCGGAACGTACGGCCTGGAATTCGAGTGCGTCGAGCTTGTGAATCGGTTCCTTGTGTCGAAGGGACACCGGAACCTGACGCGTACCTGGCATGCGGATTCTTACTTCTGGGATGCGGAGCTGAAAGGCTTACGCAAGTTCCCGCAGGGAAGCAAGGAGAAGCCGCAGCCTGACGACATCCTCGTTCTCGATGTCAGTGATCACGATGGCCCGCCTGGCCACGTCGCTGTCATCTACGAGGTTGCTGACGACTATGTGTGCTTCGTGCAGCAGAACGTCGGCAGAACCTGGCGCGATTGCCTGCCCATGCATTTCGAGAACGAAGGTTGGCACATCAGCTTGCCCGAGAAGAAAGTAGAGGTTTACCCACCCGTTGCTGGGTGGTCCCGGATCGACAAGAGTGTTCACGTCAAGAGTCCCAAACCATCTAAGCGAGGTGCCAGGTGAACGAGCCCACGACCACCAACAAGTTCCGTCCGAAGTTCCGCCACGCTGCGTTCTTCACCCTCCTCATCTGCAGCCTGTTCGTCCCGTCGTGGCTGCGTGCCGGTGGCAACAGCAACTACGACGAGCCGGACTGCGACTGCGGCGGCATGTTCGACTCCTACGACGAGCCGGAGCCGGCGCGCGTCCTGGACGAAGTTCCGCCCGCCGAGTGCGTCCCCTACGTCCAGCGGGACATCCGGGCGGCGATCCTGAAGCTGCCCGCGCCCAAGCCCTGCCCCATCTGCCAGACCTGCCCCGTCGCGCAGCCGGTGCTCTCGGAGTCGACCCATGCTCTCGTCGACTCCATGACGCCGAAGACGACCCAGTCCATGCACCCCTCGCAGATGTCCGTCGCGGCCAAGCCCGCCGCCGAGACCAAGACCTTCGAGGTCATCAAGACCGTCAAGGTCAAGAAGGGATGGTGGGTGGCCCTGTACGTCAAGAAGAGCGCCAAGCAGGGCGCTGACTACGCGGCTACCAGAGCGTGCAACGGCTTCTCGGAGCCGAACCCGCTCGTCCTTCCGGGGCAGGTCATCAAGATCTGTCGCTGGAAGTAGTTCCTTGGCCCCCACACCGACATCGGTTGTGGGGGTTATTTTTTTTCTTTGCTGCTATCTTTTCCAGCTACTTTTTGTAAGCAAAAAGTAGCCAAACCTGCCTGCCGGCAGGCAGGAACTTCTGGGGGTTTCGAAACTCACTTCGTACCATTGATTTTTATACGTGGCGACTAAAATGACGTTCGGACATCTCCACCCCCAGACCCCCAAAGGTGGGTCTACAGGTGAATTGAAAAAATGCTAATTTTGATGTAGAATTAGATAGTAAATCAATAAACACATATTTATATGAAAAATTACGACCATAAGAAATCAGAAAAGAAATGGCAAGACAAATGGGCTGAAGCCAAGGTTTTTCGTGCCTTAGATGATAGTCCAAAACAGAAATATTATTGTTTGGTCGAATTCCCTTACCCATCTGGAGAAGGCTTGCATATTGGTCATGTGCGCAGTTTTACAGCCATGGATATTGTGACTCGCAAAAAACGCATGGAGGGTTTTAATGTTTTGTACCCAATGGGTTGGGATGCTTTTGGACTTCCGGCTGAAAACTATGCCATCAAAACTGGCCAACATCCAAGCAAAATTGTTGAAAAAAATGTGGCTGTTTTTAAAAAACAATGCCAAAGTCTTGGTTTAGGTTTTGATTGGGAACGTGAGGTCAACACCACTGATCCAGAATATTATAAATGGACTCAATGGATATTTTTACAACTTTATAAAAAGGGTTTGGCTTATAAAAAGAAAATGCCGATCAACTGGTGCCCATCGTGCAAGATTGGATTAGCGAACGAAGAGGTGATTGATAATAAATGTGAACGTTGCGGCGCTGAAACAATTAAAAAAGAATTAAACCAATGGATGCTAAAGATTACAGAATATGCTGATCGATTGATTGAAGATCTTGAAACTGTAAATTATCTCGACAAGATTAAAACACAACAAATCAATTGGATTGGTCGCAGCTACGGCGCTGAGGTTGATTTTAAAGTAAAGGGAGCAAATGATTCAATTCGTGTCTTCACAACTCGACCCGACACATTATTTGGAGCTACTTTTTTGGTGCTTTCACCTGAGCATGAACTTGTTAATAAAATTATAACGTCAGAACAAGAAAAAGAAGTTTTGAAATATCAAGACGAAGCTAAACACAAGAGTGATTTAGAGCGAACCGAATTACAAAAAGAGAAATCTGGCGTATTTACCGGCGCTTATGCCATAAATCCTGCCACAGGACTCGAGATTCCAATTTGGATTGCAGATTATGTGTTATCATCATACGGAACTGGCGCAATCATGGCAGTCCCCGCGCACGATGAACGAGATTTTGCGTTCGCAAAGAAGTATTCATTACCAGTTAAACAAGTTTTGGCTCCATTGTTTCAATTCACTTCAGGACCGGATGCAGTCCGTCCGGAAAAAAAGACTGTTCGACGCAAAACAGCTTATGTCTTTTTGAAGCATTGGTCTGAAGATAAATATTTATGTCTCGATTGGTCAAAGTTCGGCTGGCATTCTGGTATAATCGGTGGAGTTGAGGAGTCAGAAACATTTGAACAAGCTGCAGATCGAGAGATCAAAGAAGAAACAGGTTATCAAAATTTTAAATTTGTCAGAAATTTAGGCGGAGAAAATCACAATAATTTTTTTGCCGCTCATAAAGATGAGAATCGTTATGCGGTTGGTCAAATTATGCTTTATCAACTTACCAACGACGAACAAAAAGACGTTGAGGTTGAAGAAGTCAAGAATCATACAACCGTTTGGGTTGCCGGCAAAGCGATGGAAAAATTTTTAAACATGGCTAACTTCCTCTACGCTTGGAAAATCAAGCAGGGAACTGAAAGCGATTGCTTTGCCGGAGTCGGCGTAGCAATTAATTCTGATTTTCTTGATGGACTTGATACTGCCACGGCCATTCAAACAATGAACAAATGGCTCGAAGAAAAGGGACTCGGTAAAAAAACAGCCAACTATCATTTGCGCGATTGGGTTTTTTCGCGTCAACACTATTGGGGTGAACCAATACCAATGGTTAATTGCGAAAAATGCGGTTGGCAGCCAATCAACGAAAAAGAATTACCGCTAGAATTACCAGACGTCGAGAAATATGAACCAACGCAAACAGGAGAGTCCCCATTAGCCTCGATTGATAGTTGGGTCAAAACAACTTGTCCAAATTGTGGTGGGCCAGCTCTGCGCGAAACTGATACCATGCCAAATTGGGCGGGCAGTTCTTGGTATTTTCTACGTTACATTGATCCAAAGAACAAAGAAAGGCTCGCTGATCCAGAAAAATTAAAGAATTGGATGCCAGTTGATTTGTATAATGGTGGCATGGAACATACAACTTTACATTTATTGTATTCTCGTTTTTGGAATAAATTTTTGTATGATATTGATGTTGTACCAACTTCCGAACCATATGCGCGCCGCGTGTCACATGGTATGATTTTAGCTCCAGATGGACAGAAAATGTCTAAATCACGTGGTAATGTTATTAACCCTGATCAGATTGTCTCTGAATTTGGGGCTGATGTTCTTCGTTTGTACGAAATGTTCATGGGGCCATACGATCAACCAGTTGCTTGGGATTTGAACGGAGTTAAAGGTATTAAACGATTCTTAGATCGTATTGCAAGCTTTGAAAATTGGGTGGAAGAAGATCATTATGATGTCACTTCTCTGTTACATCGAACAATTAAAAAAGTGACCGAAGATATTGATGCCCGCAGATTCAATACTGCAGTTTCAGCCTTTATGATTTTTATGAATAAAATTCAAGAGAAAGGCTGTACCAAAGATGCCTTTAAAAAGTTTTTGAAAATAATTTACCCATTTGTTCCTCATTTAGTCGAAGAGCTTTGGGCTGATCTTGGCGAAAAGGAATTAGTTCAACTTCAGGAATGGCAAGAATATAATGATGAATTAGCAACTTTGCAGGAAGTTGAAATCCCAGTTCAAATTAACGGAAAGGTAAGAGTCAAATTGTCAGTTGCAGCAGATATTTTAGAAAATGACTTGAAGAAATTGGCATTAGCAAACGAAATTGTTCAAAAATATCTCGAAGGTAAAGAACCCAAAAAGATAATTTATGTCCCAGGGAAATTGATCAGCCTGGTGATATAAGTAATATAAGATAAAAAAAGAGAGCCTCTGACGTCTTCAACCGCAGAGGCTCTTTGTCTCCCTTTCTAAATGTAGAACGTGAAGTCCTTGGCTCGTAGCCCATGGGAATTTTATGTTTTTAAATTGATATACATAGAAGTGTTTTCTGGTATTACATTATGAATATAAATATATTAACATCTATGCATATATTATCTCGTATACTTTAGCTAAAATTAGTCAAAATCTCTGAAAATAGTATGTAGATTTTTCAGATAATAAAAATATTATGGCTAGATAGTTGACAGATAAATAATCTATTGCTATACTAAGGGCAAAGACTAACAAAATAATACTATGGATGCAACTACGCAAAAAAAATTTGATGAAGTGGCTTCATTAATAAAGCAAAAGGAAGAGATAGAGGAGAGAATCAAGAACATTTTGAATCCGGAGCCTCGAGTCGCACTCCCAGATGATTTTTCTATTAAAGATAATGTTCTTACTATAATTCAAGACAGTGGTTCTGACGGTATTTCTAAAAGGAAAATTTTAGATGAAATTAGATTAAAACATCCCAAGGTAAAAATTAATGCAACACAAGTCGGTTCGAGTCTCGCATATTTAAAGCAAGGAAAGAAACAGATTACTTTGGATAAGGGTAAGTATACTGCTTTGAACGCAGTATAAGAGTTAAATAAAAAAACGTCTTTTTTGGGGCAGTTAAGCTACTTTAGGCTGGAGAGGGAATCTTGAGTTCCCTCGTGGAACTCCCTCCTCCTTAATGGTAAGAGGGAATCAAACAGTCCTAGAGATACTGCCTCAAAAAAGACGTTTTTATTATGTCCTTATTTATTAATATGATAGCAAAATTTTGTAATTTTAACAAGATATCCACAGCCACAATAAATACTTCCCTCCAGTGATTATGCTCACTGGAGGGAGGGGGCTAGCAGCTGTTTGTCTAGTCCCAAGCTTGTATCACCCGCAACGAATATGCGTCAGGGATCTACCCTGTTTTTTTTGATGCCGATGCACCTCCCTTGCATGAAGTTTCGTCCTCTCATTTAATTATATTAAGTTGATTATTTAAATAAAAATATTTTTGGTGGATGATTGCTCTAAAAACTGTTGGGATCGATCATCAAAAATCAAAACAAAAAACAAATATCATTCTCAACAAACATATTTATATTGTTAGAAGTTATTAACATTGATTTTTGTGTTACAATTAATTTAGGAGAGAGAAATATGCCTTTAGCACAAGAATTGTTAACGTTCGGATTAACAAACAAAGAAGCTGATGTCTATGTTTCAGCTTTACAATTAGGTTTTTCAACTGTGCAAGAGCTGGCGCAGAAAGCCATGATTAATAGAACAACAGCTTATACTCAAATAAAGAATTTGATTGCACGTGGATTAATTAAAGTCGTAGAAAAGCAGGGTAGGCTGTACTATGTAGCCGAGAGTCCAGATTATTTACGTCGGATTCAGGAGCAACAAGAGCAAGAGGTTGTCCGACGCAAGGAAGTTTTAGAAAATATTTTACCTGAATTAGAATCGATCTATAATTTGGCGGTAGAAAAGCCGACTGTTAAGTATTATGACTACAATCCTGAAAGTTTGACCCGCATCAGATTGGAAATCGAGGCTACTAAAGTGCCTGAAATGTGCAATATTTTTAATTATGATCGATACGCGGAATTTATTAACAAAAAACATGTTGAAGGAATCCTTAATGTTGTTAATAGATTCCGAGTGATCTATATTTCTAAAACAAAGGCTTTGGACGCACGTGTTTGTCGTTTGCAAAGTAATGAAAAATTCGTTTTAAGACATCTTTCGTCAGAGAAGTTTGGCTTTCTTTGTGAAGTTTTAATTGCCGGACCAAAGGTTTACATTGCTCGCGAAAAAGATTCATTAATTATAAGTGACAGTTTACTCTCGCAGACTATGGGTTTGTTGTTTCAGGCGCTTTGGGGGATAGCGGAGAAGATATAATAAAATACCGGCCCCGCCTTTTCAGAAAAGGCGGGGCCGGGGACGTCTGCAAAATAATTATTTTACCAATCCTTCGCCTGTTACAAATTCATCTTGTTCCAAAGCCGTTGTTACAATATTTTTTGTCTTAATAATTGTTTCATTAGTCATGGCGTCCTTCGCAGTGAGAGTTGTGTTGCCAGTCAATTGAAGAAACTTACCTTTTTGTTTATCTGTTGGTGTAAATTCTATGGTAAAGCTGCAATGGGCTTCTTTCAAGGTTTTGGGAAGTGAATTAATTTTCCAGGAAATATTATTTGTTTCTTCGTCAAAGTTAAACTGACCGACACTTACGTTGGGTGATCCTATTAAGGTAATATATTTAGGTAGGGTGGAGTTAACTTCAATATTTTGCATTTCGTGTAGGTCATTCGTAATATCCCAGAATACATGTAATTGCGTTGGTTTGCCAACCTCTGGAGGGAATGGACCTGTGCCAAGGGGGGTTCCATCTGTATAGTAATAAAGGGCCCTTGTCTCGAGATTAATATTACTGTTCAACGAAATTGTTATAGGATTACTCTTCACTGGTGGCGGTGGTGTTTCGCTGCCGTCAGATATATAGATTTCGCTAATACTCTCGATATTGGTGTCATTTAAATCTTCAGCATTAACAGATTTTAACTGTTCTAAAGACTTTAACGGAACCGAGAAGTTGATTGTTAGGTCTTCTTTTGTTTTTAGTGTTTCTAGTTTGGGAATATCGGTGCCGGTCCAAACAATTACCTTGCCATTTTCGCCAGATTCAATTTGCCCAAAATTATTGTCAACAATTTTCTCCCAATCAACTATATCAATCGGCGCGCTTTTGATAATTACTTTGGCCTTAAGGTCAGAAAAACTTTCAGCGCCTGTGTTTTTTATGACTAAAGAATATGTCAAAATTTTTCCTAAGCTGACGTTTTTGTTGTCTGTTGATCCATTAACGATAAGATAAGCTTGAAGCGGCTGTTCAGAAATTTTAATCATGATTTCCTTTTCAGCGATCACATAATATTGTTCATTAACGCCGAGGGCTAAAAGTTGAATTTCAAAAGGACGTTCTCTCTCGGCTTCGTTTTGAAAAATAAGTTCTGGCGCAAATTGGCCAGCTATTTGAATTTCTTTTTCTGTAGAATTAGGCATGATTTTTTCTATGGGCCAAACAGTGTTTACATCAATTGGTTTTGGGGTAGCAGAAAGGAATTGAAAGGCCGCAGGATAAGTGACTTCCAGTTTTGTTTTTTCAAAAAGATACTCACTTTCATTTTTGCTTTCAATTTTTAAATTAAATTTCTGTCCTAGAGTGACGCTAGCAGGGTAATTGATGTTGAACTCAACTTTTGGCAATTCGAGTAATGTATTTAAACTGGTTTCGCTTGAAAACTCAGAGTTGAAATTACTGGGAATAAAATAAAGTGTCGCCACCATCTTTTGTTCGTGCTCTAAGTTATCAATAAAGCGACCTGAAAGGGTAATAATACCAGTGCTATTAATTTTAATGGTATTAATATTTATTTGACGATTAACAAGGGCGGGGTCACTCTTATCTAATATGAATCCGTGGGGGAGCTGAATGTTCATTTTGGCTTCTTCCAAGCCCACATCCCCCGTGTTTACATATTTTATTTGATATTCAATCGGTTCGCCTAGTTTAGCCTTTTCCGGGCCAACGATGGTCAACTCTAGTGTTTCATTTTTAAAAGTTCTGTGTCCGCTGAAATATAAAAAGCCAGCAAAAGCAGTGCCGGCCAATATGAAGAGGGAAATTAAAATTGAAATGAAAACAACTCTTTTTTTATGTGCTCTTTTTTTCTCAATAATTTTTCTGAGGGGGTCTGTTTCTTCATGAAAAAACTTTTTTTCTGAGTCAACATAGCTGGCTTCATCCTCAGCTGCTTTGTAGAGATTAACTAGGTCTTTAAGTGCGTCCTTGGGTGGAGCTTTAATATCATGGCGCTTAAATTGTACGCCGAGTTTTTTTTTAGTCATAAAATTATTCTACAACAAGTGCAATCAAATTATCCTTATCGAGATTTGTTTTATAATTAAGAGTGTCAGTATCAACGTCTAAATTAGCTGGGTAAGTCCAGCTTACTTTTTTGTTGTTTGGCAGGTGAATGGCAATTTGGTAGGAAGTGTTTTGAGTCCCAGATTGTTTTTGTAAATATAGAGAATGATAAGTGGAGTTTGTTTTTTTGCTAAATATATTTAATAAACCAGAAGATTCATTAAATTTAAAACGGAAAGGTAATTTATAAGTTACGGTAACTTCAGAAGTCTCACCTGGGTCAGTTTGGATCCAGTTACCAAAAACGGTTTTGCCAAATTCGTTGTTGATTTGTGTTTTTGAATTTGGTTCTATCCAAACACTGCCTTGAATTCTTAAAAGGTCTTCGTCCTTGGTCCAATTCTCTTGAATTGGTTCAAAACTGGTTTCAGGAATGTCGGAAAACCCGGTGGCCGTTAGTAATTGACTGCCTTCTGGTGTATAAATTCGTACAAAATCAACATTTGATTTGCCGGTAAGCGGATCATTGGCATTACCATTATGTTTGCGGATAATTTTGAGTGTATTTACAATTTCACCATCATCATTTATGACAGAATTCAATTCATAATTTTGTTCGATGACAGCATCTGTTTTATAACCGCGTATATTGGCATTTACAATCGAAAGATAATCGCGCGAGGTGTCTTTGATGGCCCCGGTCCAGTTGTAAGAGGCAAATTTTTCTTCAATAGCTTCATTGTGGAAGTATAGTTGAATGTCTTTTTCACTCAATCCATTTTTTAGAACATTAATCAGTTTTACTAAATCTTCGCCTTTAAGGCTGAACATTTTTTCTAAAAGCGTAGGGGCAATATCCGCAAGTATCTGTTTTGGTTTATTCTCTATTTTATCATAGCCAAATTCAACTGTGTTTTGAGTTTCGGTAATAAAATTTTCTGCTGTTAAAAGTTTCCCGTATTTTGGAGCTGCAATTGGGCCAACAATTTCAAGTAATTTTGGCACTAAACTGGCATTGATGGCAATAACACCATCGGTGGTTGGTCCACCAGATTTTTCGTAGAACCAACGTACTTTTTCGGCTGAAGTTGCAAAGTTGGGGAACCAGTTTGCATCCTGCATCTCCCAGCGAGATTGGATAAGTTGCAATGGGTAAGGGGAAATTTTATTTTCTAAAAGTTGTCCTTGGAGTGCATAAATGCCACCACCTGGTATTTCCATGTTTTTTATAGCACCGCGATCAATATCAAGCAAAGCAAAGCTACCCATGAATCCGCCGGTTGGTCTGATTTCGTTATTGTTTTGGAAAACAACTAAGTAGCGTTGAAAATGATCAGCGCCCAAGACTTCGTTTAAGACAGTAGTGAGGCTAGATAATTCTTCTAGATCTGAAAGGGCTAAACTGAAATATGATTTTATTTGTGTAAAAGTTTCTTGTTTATCTTCTGGAATAGCTTCTAATCGAATTTTATTTAAATTTGAATTAATTTCTTGGAGTTGAGGCAAGAGAATTTCAGCCTTAGATTGAATAGTACTTATTTTTGCAGTTAACTTTTGGCCATCATTTTCCTTTAGTCCAGATGTCAGATCGATCATATCTTTGCCGACCGTAGAAACCAGCTTTCCAATACGGAGGAGGTATTCAGCATCGGCTAAATTAGCGCTATCTGTAGGGATTACTTTTAAGATCGTTTGAATCTGTGAGTCGATGCCCTCTATTTTTTGTTCAGCTTCATTGAAGTTGGCTTGGGCGGAGTTAAAATTTTGTTCTGCAGTATCTAATTCGTTACTCGAGATTGCCTTACTGGCTAATTTTAAATCTTCATAAGCACTTTGGGCATAATTCATGACATCATCCTTTGTCTGTTTTAATTCAGAGTAATAGCCAAAAACTTTAATAGGTAAAATAACGAGAACACAAAGGGCGATATAAATAATTATTTTACGATGCCAATTGATTGGTAAGCCAAAATCATAGTACCAAGGAGCTTCGGTAAATTGCTCTGCTAAGTCCTCTTCGTTCAGCGGTTTTTCTTTGGCTAGAATAATTACTTCCTCGTGTTCACTCACAATTGGGTTAGATTCGAGTTGAGGTTTTGGAGTTGTAATTGGTAGTGCTTGTCTCGAGTCGCGGTGGAATAAAAATTCGCTCACTAAATGTTTTTTCTTATCTGCTAAATGCTTTTTGTCTATTAAATCGCTTAAATCTAAAACATAAGGTGAGTGAGCTTTGTGTTCGCTGACGTCTTTGATGATAATATCAGTATGTGTTGGCTTACGAAAATCTTTTTTTATTTCTACTTTTTCTTGTTTGGGTAATAATGCTGCCAATTCTTTGGTAATTGAGCTCTCTAATTTTTTGTCGGTTTCTCTGCCTCTGTGTTGATCCAGTAATTCGTCGATTTCATGCTGTAATAAACCAAAAGTCAGGGCAGAGCTAGGCTTCTCTGGAATTGATTGGGGAGCTTGTGGAATATCTTTGTGTGTAATAAAAATTTTAGCTACACGAGCTTTGGGAATAATTTTTTTCTTTTGAGCTACAATTGTTTTTTTGTCTTGTGCTTTCAGTTTTTTGTTTTTTGGCTGTGCAGTCATAATGCTTAGAGCGAATTATAGATTGAGAGCGTCTGTTCAGCGCATTTTTGCCAGCTGAATCGTTCTATGTTTTTAAACCCTTTTGTAATAAGCGATTGTTTGAGATCGGGGTTAGATAAGAGTTTGTAAAGTTGTTCGGCTAATTCGTCCGCCTTATTCGGATCGAAGAATAGCGCTGAATCATTTAGAACTTCTGGTAAGCTGCTGGTGTTTGATGCCACAACCGGGCAACCGCAATTTTGTGCTTCGATGGCAATTAATCCGAATCCTTCAATAAATGATGGAATTACGAATGCTTCAGCATTGCCGTAAAGCAGTGGGAGATCCGGGTCCGAGATATAACCAGTCGTTATGATATCTTTTTTGTATGGTGATGAGTCAATTTCTTTACGGACATTGGTGTAGTGAAGATCTTCTCGTCCGCCAAGTACCAATTGATGCTCAGTTTTGTACTTTTCTTTCAAGATATTGAAAGCACGAACTAATGTTTCGATGTTCTTGTGGTTGCGCCAAACACCGACATAAAAGAGGTATGGTTTTGTGATACTAAAACGTGCTTTTATTTCACTAATTATACCACTATTCGTAATATTATTAAAACGTTCGTCCACACCTTCATAAGTGACTGCAATTTTTTCTGGATTGATCTTGAAATGTTCAATAATTCCAGCCTTGGTGCTCTCGGAAACAGCAATAATTTTCTTGGCTTTGGCGATGGTTGAGCCAAAAACAAGCTTGTGAGCTAATCGTCTGAACTTTGAATTCATTTTATGACCAGGGAAAAACAGCGGCGTGATGTCGTGAATCGTGCAAACTGACTTTTTGAAGTACAAAACTGGAGAATTGAAATGCGGATAATGAATTAAATCAAATTTTTCTTTTGCAAATTCAAAAGGTAATTTAAATTGTTCTTCATAACTGTACCAACGAGGAGTAACCAGAGCTTTTTTAACGCCAGCATGCGGTGGAATAAATTTTGAAAAAGCTGGTTCGCGTAAAAATAATAAGTATTCGTTTTTTTGATCAATTTTAAAAAGTTCATTGGTCAATCTTTCGATATAAGTACCAATGCCGGTGCATTGTTCATTACCATACATTCTGGCATCGATGGCTATCCTCATATTCAATTATTTTAGCACAGAAAAGCTGTTTATAACAGATAAAGTTTCCTCGGCAGATTTAGTCCAGTTAAAAGTTTTTTTGATTTCTTGAAGATTGAGTTTTGGCGTCTCGTGCAATGATGTTTTGATCGCATCGGTCATGTCCTGTATGTTGTTTGGATCGATTATAATTGCTTTGTCGCCACAGATTTCGAGCAGAGAAGAATTGTTTGACGTGATTACAGGGCAACCGCAGAGAATTGCTTCCAGCGGAGGGAATCCAAAGCCTTCGTAGAATGATGGATAAACAAAGAGCGAAGCTAAATTGTAAAAATAACGTTTCTCTTGATCTCTAATATAATTAATAAAACGTATTTTTGAGTTTTCTTTTGCTAACTCAAGAGTGTTTTTGTATTTCCAGCCAAGTTTTCCGACAACAATAAGCGGTGGGAGATCTTTCTCTGTCTGTTCGAGTAGATTGTAGGCGGCTATCAGTCCCTTGATATTTTTACGGGGCTCGATTGTACCTAAAAACAAAATAAATTTTTCTGGTAATAAATATTTTTGTTTAATTTTCTTAAGACGTATGTCATCCTTGTCGATCAACTTATAGTTTTCAGATAATCCAGAATAGATTGTCGTAATTTTTTTTGAGTTAATGTTGTATTGATTGGTTAAGTCACTTTTAGTGTTGTTGGAAACGCTAATTATATGTTTAGCTTCAGTAAATAATTCTTTAAGGTTCATTATTTTATGCCAAAGTCTGCGTTTGAACGATAGAAATTCTGGAAAGAACTCAAAGCTCAAATCATGCGCAGTTATTAAATATGCGCAGTTGACGGCAAAGAAAGAAATGTTGGGGAAGAAAAAGAAGTCTATTTTTGGAGTTTTAAATTTATGTTGAATCCATTTGTCTAGCTTAGGATATTTGAGTAATTTTAGGCTTAAATTAAGTATTTTATTGGGCCAGTGGAAGCCGCAGTAATGGACATTCTTTTGATTAAATCGTGGGATAACATTGCTAACATTTTGGCGTGAATTAAAAAAAAGATAATATTCGTTTTTATTATCTAGTGCAAAAAGTTGTTTCAATAAGTTGAGAGTGTATTCGCCGACGCCGGTTAATTGTTTTTCCATGAGGCATCGTACATCGATAGCTATATGCATATTTTGATTTGCCTGGATGCCGGATTAAATCCGGCAAAACAGACAGGTTGTTTTTGTTTGTATCACCGGACTTGATCCGGTGTCCAGTCATAGTATTGGGATCGTTCTGGGTGCCACGCCAGAGGCGTGGCAAAACATCTCATGAGTTTAAGATGTTTCATACCAACCATCAGACAAATCATTCCATTCGGGGTTGTCTTTTTCAATTAAATCTAGTTTCCAGGCTCTGCGCCATCTTTTGATTTGAGATTCTCTTTTCTTGGCCACATAAATATCTTGATGTTGTTCGAAATAGACAAGAGTATGAATTGCATATCGTTTCGTAAAGCCTTCGTTTATATCATTTTTGTGTTCCCATGTTCGTCTTTCAATATCATCGGTAACGCCGACATAGAGTGTCCCATTCTTTTTGCTAGCCAATATGTAAACATAGAATTGAAATTGCCTCGACATAACTATTGCAACATCACGATTCGATCAATATACTCCAACATCTTCTTCTTAAAAACCGCAGCATCAAACTTTTGCGCATGGGCGCGAATTTCTGCAGGATTAAACTGTTCAGATTTAAAGCGAATTATTTTATCTGCTAAGTCAGACCAGGTTTGATCTTCAAAAAAAGTGCCGGTTTTTCCGTCAACAATAGTTTCGAGGGCACCGCCCGCTTTAAAAGCAATTACCGGTCGGCCAGAGGCCATGGCTTCAACTGCAGTGATGCCAAAATCCTCAACTTGCGGATTAATAAAAGCTTGGGCTTGGCTAAAAAGATCGGCGCGACGTTCGTCGCTTACTCTTCCTAAAAAAGTAATGTTGCTTTTTGCGTGTTCCTTCAACTTTTTAAATAAAGGCCCATCACCAAATATTTTTAAGGGAAGATTTAGTCGATTAAAGGCTTCAACAATTAAATCAAATCGTTTATAACCGACTAATCGTCCACCGGCCAGGAAGTAATTATCGGGTTTATCAGAAATAAAAAATTTATTGGTATCAACGGGCGGGTAAATAACTTCGCTCTCGCGATTGTAATATTTTTTTATTCTTTTTTTGACTTCTTCGGAGTTCGCAATAAAATGATCAACACGTTCAGCAGCAATTTTGTCCCATTGTCGAAGTCGCGTTAAAAAAAACGGAAGAAAGCGTTTAAATAAAGAATTTATTTTTAATTCTTCTAAATAATTATGACTGTCAGTCCACAAAAATCTAGGTGGGGTGTGACAATAGCAAATATGTTTGGCGTTGGGGCTGGTTATGACACCTTTCGAGAAAATTGAGGAACTGGAAATGACCAAATCGAACTCATTTAAGTTATGATTTTCGGTAGCAGTTGGCATGAGCGTCAAAAACCATTGATATTTACTAACGCCCAAAGGTATTCTCTGCAGAAAAGAGGTTCGAACATCGTATTTTTGGAAATCTGGATGGACTTTGGTTTTATCGTAAACTAACGTAAAAAAAGGACTTTCTGGGAAAATCTCTTGAAGGGTTTTGGCCACATTTTCGGCTCCGCCGTCTTGTACGAGGTGATCATGCACTAAAGCCAGTTTCATATGGGTATACTTTAGCAAAATTTAAGGAAAAAAACACCCCCAACTGTGTGTGAAACAGAAGGGGGGCTAACGTGCTAGGCACCGATGATTTCCACCTTTTGTGGCGTGTAGCGCAGGTCGAGGACGTCCACCATGAACCAGCCGAGGATCCAGACCAGATAGAACCACCCGGCCGTGCCCTCTAATCCGTGCGAAGGCACGGTCTGCGCAAAGTCCCAAGACTGGTGCAAGCAAACGAGAGAAAGAAGAAAGCAACAGAGAGCGGAAATGAGCAGCGGGAGATCATGGCGGTTGAGCATGCGACAGACCTTGTTCTAGCCGGAGATGACGACGAAGAAGAGTAACAAGAAGCAGTACAGCGCATAGGTCGCGGGTATGTTGCTCAGACGTTCCTCTGGCCAGTTGGGCAGGAGCATGGTCGATACCCAGCATCCGAGGCCGTACAAGAACCAGATCCAGCCAACGAGCGCACGACGCGGGGGAAAGTTTGCCTTAACCATGATCGCACCTTTCTTGGTTTCCTTGTCCCGACGGACATTTAAATTTACAGGTTTTTGGCAAGTTTGTCAATATAAAAAATACCCCGCACGACAGATGGCTGTGTGCGGGGTAGACCCTTGATCGTTGTGGATGTAGGGGGGGCAGGACTTACCCAAGGGTTTCTTGGGCGAGGTGTAGAAGTAGAAGATGTTGGTCTTGTCGCGGTCATCGCGGCGGCGCATGTACCAGTACCAGTGGTGGTACATGGGGGCGATGACGAAGATCGTCAGGGGGATGAAATTCAAGATCAGGATTTCTGTGGTGATGAGGTGCTTGGAGAACAGCCCTGGGTCCTTGGCAAAATAGCTGGCACCGTAGGCGCAGAGGACTGAGAGCCCAACGCCCATGATGTAATCCATGGGAATGCGCCAGATCCAGATGCTACCTGCATGCCACCAGATGTACTTTTTCTGGAAACGCAGGTATCCATAGTATGGATTCAAGACGAACCAGAGGAAGTCCCAGTACGGGCAGATGAGGAAGTATGCGGCCATGGCCAGAAGTTCGTTCGAAAGCGTCCATTCCAGACCCATCGCGAACTGAGCATGGAAGATAAACAGGGGCAGGAGGAACATGAACGTGTGGTAGCCAGTGAGCGGTTTGCCACCCAGCAGAAGTCCGTAGACACGCGCCGCGAACCCTGTCTTGCGATACCAGGTCGGAGCTTTATCAGCCCAGCCGTACTCTCCTTCGGATTCAACTTCGATCGCGGCCATGACAAAGGCCAAGCCGTACCAGAAAAGGACTTGGATGATGAGAGCCTCCATGGGCTTACCTCAAATGGTTTCTGACGTCCTTAAGGACATTTTAATTTACAGGTTTTGAGTGGTTTTGTCAATAACGAAAAAGGGTTCAATTTCTTGAACCCATACTCTACTTTCTCCTAAACCTTTGACTTTCGACTCAAAACAACGAGGGGAGTTTTGAGTAAGATCCAAAAGTCGAGTCGGAAAGACCAATTTTCAATATAATAAGTATCTAACTTTACTTCTTTTTCAAAATCCAAATCCGATCGTCCAGAAATTTGGGCGAGGCCAGTCATGCCAGGTTTAATGTCCAAAACATGTTTGTGCTCTTTGTCATATTTTTCAACCTCTCGTGGTTGGTGCGGACGTGGACCAACTAAACTCATATTGCCAATCCAAACATTAAAAAGTTGTGGCAGTTCGTCAATGGAAGTTCGTTCGATAAATCGTCCAATTTTTGTGCGGCGAGGATCATTTAAAATTTTATAAACTGGACCTTGGCGTTCAGATTGTTTTTTAATTAAATCTTCTTCGTATTGTAAGACAGCTTTTTGATCTGTATATTTAGCAAATTGTTTGCCGGTGCAATATTTGGTGTACATGGATCGGAATTTAAAAACATTGAAAGTTCCTTTACTGTGTACGCGTTCATTTTTATAAATTGCTGGGCCCCAATCTTCCAATCTTAATAAAATTGCGAGGATGAGCATGAACGGCGAAAGAATAATTATTAAAATTGAGCTGATTATTATGTCGAGGATTCGTTTTATGATTTTATGCCAGCCATCAAGTTTTGTTTTGCGGATTTCAATGATCGGTACACCAGCAATCATGTGTACTTCAACGTTGGTGGTGCGCGCTTCGAATTGTCCGGCCGCGTATTTGAAAATAATATTATATTCGTTGGCAAAATCGATTAAAGCAATGGAGTTTTTTCGAGAGACATTGGAATCTGTTTGAATGATTTCATCGATCTGATATTTTTTGTGTAGTGCTAAAAGTTCTTCGTGGCCATTATAATCTTTCATGTGTGCAACGATTTTGTAACCGAGTTCTGGTTGAGTTCTAAAAGTTTCAATAATGGCTTCAGTATTTTCATTGGTTCCAACAATAACAACTTTATGCGCGCCCAAACCATGACTCAAAGAAATATTTTGAAATTTGCGGATGATAGCGCGCTCAATTATCACAAAGACCATGGCAAAACCCCAAGCTAAAATGACAATAAAACGTGAATCAAATAATTCACGTACAAAAAACATGTAAATAATGATAGCAGTCATGCCAGTGGAACAGGCGAGGATGACTTTGGTTAGTTCGTCGATTATGCGTCGGCGCGTGAATGAGTAAAGACCAGACCAGGCAAAAAAGATTAGCCAAACAAGAGCTGCAGCTAAAACATAAGTGACGTAGCGACTGAAAGAGAGGTTAAAAATAACTGGACGTATGGCTTGAACAGATTCATTAAAACGTAAACTCCAAGCAGCAAGCCCAGCTAAAACTAAGATTAAATAATCAAGTGGTATTTTTAAAAAAGTAAAAAAAAGTTCAGCTTTTTTCTTCATAATTATATTTATTTTTACTGTTTAATTGTAGCATAGTGAGTGAGACAATTCAATCTTGCTTTTTTGTTTGAAAGTGATAAAGTGTGCTCAACCTTACGGCACAGTGAAACAACCTTGGGGAAAGCCATGAGCGGACCACTCATTTATGTCATCGAAGCCCCGCATACTGCGGAGTACTTCCGGGACCTATTGGTGTCTCATTTCGGGGGCAAGGTTGAAGTCGTGCTCGGATACACGGCCAGTGATCTGTGGCATCTGATGCAGACGCGTGGTCGTCCAGATGCCATCATCATCCAGCGGAAGATCGATTACGGCCCCGAAATCTTGGAAGTCAATCCGGACATTCATTTCGATGACGAGCGGACAGAGCATGCAGGATCGCGTATTCTGCGTTTCGTCCATGAATGCTCAGTTGTTCTGAGTGCGATGTTCGTGGTTCTCCTTGATGGTTTCGATCCGGTGGATTTTGCTGGTCCAATAGACAGGGCAACACGCTTTTTGCGTGAACACGGTCTTCTTTCCGTCGAATACCAGAAGCCGTTTGACTCTAGCGATCTCATCGGGCGTCTTTGCGAGCGTTTTGGGTTGGAGAATCCTTTCCCGCCGCTTTCCGAGTGGGCGCCTGAACACTCGGTCAGTGTCGGTGATGATCCCGAAGACGAGAGCGAAGGCTAGGTTCATACACCGCCATGTTTCATTTACGTGGCGGTGCTTTTTTTATTTAATAGAAGGGTGTAACCTTAAGACAACTAATCCTGAAGGAGGACGCCATGGATGCGCGTCCTGTCATCTACATCCTGGATGAACTCAAGGTCATGGACAGCCTGGCGCTGGCTTTGGCCAACGATCTCAAGGCCGAAGTGAAGCTGGTGCACACGGCGGGGCAGTTCCTCGAAGCCTGTCGCGCGAAGAAGCCGAACGTCATCATCGCTGAACTGAAAGTGCCGTACGGTTCGGCAGCTCAAGAGCTGCATGGCGCAGCTGACGAACTCCTGCTCTATCCCACCTTGCGCGCCTTGACCAAGCTCTCGGAAGAAGGTTTACTCGATGGTGTTTGCGTCTATGCGACGTACAACGGCGAAGCCTTCTCGGTCACTCGACTGGCGCGACTGGTCGCAGAAGGTAAGATCAGGGCCATTCTCGAGAAGCCGTTCGACGCCATGGACTTTGTCATGTCTCTCTGCCTGGAGCTGGGACTTCCGAATCCCTACGACTGGACTCCTTAAGAAGGACAAGCTTAACCCTCGGTCCAAGTCGAGGACTAAGCAAGTAGTAATCGCGCCGCCATGTTTCATTTACGTGGTGGCGATTTTTTTTGTTACAAATAGCTTCATAAAGTGGAAGGTTACGAATTACTGCTGGGCTCCAGTTGCATAACAATAATTCGTAACTACTTGTCAAGTTACCTAACAGTATTTATACTAAATTTAGCTTTTTTAGTCTACATCAGAAGATTGCTTCGTAAGATGGTATAGAGATTCTCGCAAAAAAAATGCCCCAAACAAGTGAGTAAGCCGGATTCTGTTTTGCCCTGTCTTTCGATAGGACTAACCGTCATCTATCTAGCCCCGAGATCACTCTCGGAGTCGAGCGGGCTACCATTTCTTGCCCTTGCACTCAAGTAAGGATTTTGCCGTTTCACCCGAGGATTTCGTTCTTGCGAACTTATACTTCGGTTCTTCCATTGCTGGAAGTCTTTCGAATTGCTTCGTCAGACGTCACTGTTCGCACCTCTATCTCACGATTGACAGGCGTTACCTGCTACCTTCGTCATAAAAGACTGAGTGTCCGGACTTTCCTCCCCGTCGAATGACGGGGCGACAGTTCTGCTTGTTTGGAGCATCTTAAATATAGCAAATTTGATTGGGTTTGTCAATGTATTCTTCTAAATTTAGCTAAATTATGCACAAACAAATGAAATATGGTATAATATATTCAAACCCAGCACCATAAAGATGCTGTGCAAGCAAAAATAAAAAGTATGAAACAGTTCCTTCAGGGAGTTTATATTAACGCGACTAAGGGTGCAGCTGTCAGCTTTGTGGTATTTTGCCTCGCTGCTTTCTTGTTGCCAGAGCCACAACAAAATAACGGATATGAATTAGTGCTGACCATCAGTACTTTTTTGTTTGCCATTATTGCAGGATTTTTTATATCGCGATTAAATAGCCGTTTTGATGCTATCCGAACCATTATCGGTGAAGGCGATGGTGAATATTTAGCTCTTTATAAAATGTCTCAACTGATCAGCCCTCGCTTCAGCGAAAGAATTAGAAAAATTTTGAGTGATTTTTATATTGTGGCTTATGACTTTGCACTATCTGATTATAATCGTACCTATAAAGCATCAAAAAAATATTACATGAAGTTTTGGTCTGAGCTAAAGAAACTAAAAAAATCTGAAAAAGATAATGTTTATCATGAGAAAGTTGTAGATTTGATTGTAGAAAGTGAAAAAAGAAGAAATGTTACATCTTCTTTGGCTTCGGAAAAACTGACGATTGGGCAGTGGGCTGTTTTAATTATACTTTCTGTGATCATCGTTTTTTGTATATTCTCTTTAAAAACAACGGAACTTAGTTCTAAGGTTTTGGCAATTCTACTTTCGACTGTTTTGGTTTTGGTTTTATTATTAATGCGCGATTTACAAAACTTAATTTTGGGCAATTCGGAATTATTAGAAGAGTCGGGGCAAGAGATGTTTGAGGATTTGGGTGAACTTAGATATTACCAGGCAAAGCATTTAAAGTCTGGTTTATCGAGTGTTCCGAAGCATATTAAAAAATTTAGATTGGGCTTGCATGAACCTGGAGCGGAGGAATTTAATATAAAAATTATCACGCGAAAATAATTTGCTTTACGAAAAACGTCCCGCTATAGCGGGACGTTTTTCGTATTGATCAAGTAATTTATAACCCAATTTTTTCTCTAACCTCAGCAAGTTTCGCACTGGCGACCTTGCGCGCCGCTATGCCGCCATTTAATAAAATTCCATTCAGCTCGTTATCATCTATAGCATTAAGTTTCTCTTGAATTGGTTTAAGGAAGTTAACCAATTGTTCAGTCAAACCTTTTTTGAAGTCGCCATATCCCTTGCCCATAAATTTTTTCTCAACATCTTTAATGGACATTTCAGCTGCTAAGCTGTAAATAGTCATGAGGTTTGAAATTGCTGGACGTTCAGGACCAAATTTTATTTCAGTTCCAGAATCAGTCACAGCTTTTTTTATTTTTTTCTCAACAATATCTGGTGTATCAGTCAAAGAAATGTAATTATATTCGGAGCTGGCGCTCTTACTCATTTTCTTCTCTGGATTATCGAGCGCGCGTAATCGGGCGCTGACTGGATTAACGTAAACGCCCGGTTCTTTGAATGTCTCGCCGTAAAGATTGTTAAATTTTTTAGCAATTACACGGGCCAACTCCACATGTTGTTTTTGATCTTCACCTACAGGCACAAAATCAGTGTTGTAAAGTAAAATATCAGCCGCCATAAGAACTGGATAAGTGAAGAGACCAGCATTAATATTTGATTTATGTTGTTCTGATTTATCTTTGTATTGAGTCATGCGTTCAAGTTCTGCCATGGGTGTAATGCAGTTTAAAAGCCAAGCTAATTCCGTGTGTTCTGGCACAGCTGATTGGCGGAATATTGTAACTCTTTCAGGATCTAACCCGCAAGCTACATAGATTTTAGCCAGTTGTTTAATATTCTCGGCCAAAACTTCTGGCTTTTGGAAAACTGTTAAAGCATGATAATCAACAATGCAACAAAAAGCATCTAAATCTTTTTCTTTTTTCAAAAGTTGAATCCAGTTGTAGATGGCGCCAAAATAGTTGCCTAAGTGAATGATGCCAGTCGGTTGAATTCCACTAAAAATCCTTTTTTTCATAAATATTGTATATATAATTTATATAGATAGTTTATCTATTGCTATCGTTTCGGTCAACTGAGTTCTTTTTATGTCTAATTTTTTTGAAACACATTAGCAAATACAAGATAATCCCAGAAACGAATCCGACGAGGATCAACATCCAACCAATTGGGATTAAAAAGAATGGTTCGATCAAAGTTCCATCCGGCGCTACTTTCGATCCGATGATATTAAAAGCAACAAAACAGCACAAACCAAGTATAAGTGGGACAAGCGGTATGAGGTAAATTTTTTTCATGCGTATTTAACTAGCGCTTCTTTTGGAAAAAAGCCAAATAAACAATAGGCAGAATTCCAACCGTATTGAAAATTAGAACTACGATAAACCAACCAAGTTGATTATTGCGTCCGGCTTTCCACAAAGCGATTGCTTTCCAAACAGCTTCCCAGATAAGTAATGGTAGGAGCCAGATTAAGATTGTTGCATCGAATGGCATAAAATATTTTTAATTGTAATTGATGAGTACCGCATCGTTCTGTTGGAGAATGATACGGATTAGGACTTTGGATAATTGCCGGGCAAGAGACGACCATGTCGAGTCAAAAAGTTTGTGACATAGCTTGTGGTGTAGCTGATAAAAGTCGGAGCAATGCAACTGGCGAGTATTTCGGGCGAATTGTTCCAGGCGTGAGCGATGAGACTGGCTACGAAAGTCATTGTTGCCGGGACTAGACTGCCAAAGAAGTAAGAGACTTTGGCTGATTTAATCGGTGAAAAATGTTGCACAACTCTCGCTGTAAATCCGGTCGAGAAGAAGCTAGAGATAGCTCCTGCTAAACCTGCGCGTAGGACCTCGCTGTCGCTGTGTCCCGAGTTGACTATGAGAGCAATGATACCCTGAAAGATTGCGGAAATCACTGCGAGCTTAAGACTGAAGACATTGTAGTAGAAATTGAGGAGTTTCTCTTTCCAGCTCATCTTGCGCCCTCGATTATTGTTGGTTTAATTATAACAAAAATGGCTATTTCTAGCCACTTTTCACTATTTAAGACATTATGTTTCTTTATAAACCCAGGTTTTATAAACGATAAAGTTAAAAATGAATAATAAGGCAATAGTCCCTAATCTCACAAGACGATAATCAATATTCAAAACATCCGAAAAAACATACATAAAAATAATGGAAGCAAGATAGTTAAAACAAACTAAAGCAGCATAGCGAGTAAGTTGTTTTAATCCTTGCTTTCTGGAATTGAAAGACCAATACTTGTTCATCAAAAAATTGTAGGCAATAACAAAAAGCTGGTTTATGGCTACCGCGTATACAGGAGCTAATTTAATTTTCTCTTTTAGTAAGATAAGTAGCAGCATGTCGATTATCAACGAGCTGATGCCAATAATAAAAAATTTGGCGAATTGTTTTCGTGAGTTTTTAATATATTGTTTAAGTTGGAGCCAATCTATTGTCATAATATTCCACAGTATAACAAAAATGGCTCTTTCTAGCCACTTTTGTGTATCTGAGACTTCTTACTTAATTTTTTCTGACATCCATAACACATTTCCATCTGGATCTTCAAATTGTGTGAGGATAATTTGACTGTTTTCTTTTTTGACACAGCGAGTATTTATTTTGACACCTTTTTCTTCAAGCTTCTTGGTCGCTTCTTCGCAGTTTTCGACTGAAAAACCAATACCTGGGAGTGGATCATTTACACATTTTAAAGCTAGGCTGATTTTATCATTCAGTTTAAGTTCAGACCATTTATCGTCTTGATATTCAATTTCGAAACCCATAGTCTTATTGTAAAATTCAACGGCTTTGGCCATGTCTTTGACATGTAGACAGAAATGACTTAATTGTGTTTTCATACTTGTTTAGTTATTAATGATTCTTTAAATAGTATAACAAAAATGGCTATTTCTAGCCACTTTATTTTTTCTTGAAAAAGTCATTTTCGTTTAAGCCTGATTGAAGCAGAATCGATTTAAAAGTCCCATAAGGAATTTCTTTCTCTGACACTTTGATAGTTACATTCTTATGGGGATTTCCATTTTTACGATATCGAGCATGAGACCCTTTTTGACGGATAAAAAAGAAACCCTCTGCACGAAGGATTCTTAGTATCAGTTTTAACGAAACTGGTTTAGGCATACTTCAATGCGAGAGACACCAAGTTTGGTCGTTCAACCTTAGAAATTTGTGAAGCTGGAATATCTTCAAGGTGCAATTCTAATGCTTCTTGCAAACAATTAAGGGCCTCTTTTTTTGTTTTACCAAAACTTGAGATCGAGGTATTTAAGTTCCAAGCTACATAATGTTTGCCTTCTTTCCAAACAACATTTTGCAACGATAGTTTTCGCATATAATTTAGTTATTGTTAATACAATACTGTCAAAATTAAGAGTATATGTCAATTCTAGGTAAATCTCTAGTCTAAGTATAACAAAAATGGCTATTTCTAGCCACTTTTATGTTTGTATGTTTAATTTAATTACTTGGTTTTACTAACTTTTAATTTTCTCTTCAATTTAATTTTAGAGGTACCTTCTGGAGGCTGGGCTGATAACAGAAAGCTTATTTTAATACCCCACAATCATTCTTTGTTTAACAGAATTTCTAATAAATGAATTTGGAATTAGCGGTCCTATCCGTCCACCGTAGCTCATCAAACTTCCCATTTCGTCATTACCAAATTGTTGGTCTAAAATTATACCATCAGAATTTTTGTTAACATCTTCATCCCATGGATGCGGAATGCCCAAACTATGACCAAATTCATGGGCAAAAACCATGTAGCCACTATAATCTGTGCCATATTTTGTTGTTACAACACCAAAAGAATTTGGGTCCAAGAAGAATGAACCTTGTACTACAGCGCCTGGTACCCCACCGAGGTTGCCTTGATAGTCTTTGCCATTTCCATCATTGCCACTAATTACATATATTCCGTAATCAATAAAGTAATTTGAAATATTATTGTTGCCGTATTTGTCTTTTACTTCGTAATAAATTTTTGTGAAGTCATATTCTTCGATATTTTTATCACCATAGATTATAGTCGGTTCTTCAATTTTTATGCTAATTTTGTTGTCAAATTGCTCTTCAAAAAATTTCTTAGTTTCGTTAAATGCGATTAACATACTATCTTTCCAATAAGATTTTAGGTAATCTTTTTGGTCTTTTGCTACAAAATATATTCCTCTTAATGAAATATTATCCAGGCAGTCTCTTTCCCCATAGGCATCAATAAATTTATCCTGATAGGTATAAACATTGCATTGTTTTGTCTCTGGTGCTGGGATTATCAAGTCAGAGCTGGGTGTTTTGGGGTCTGTTTGTAAAGTTTTTTCGGCATCATTTGTAAGTTCTAAAGTGGAAACTATTCCTTCGCACTTATGATCAATACAGACAGCCTTGTATTCAGGAGCGTGATAATCATTAGGGACTACGCAACTGGCTTGAATCGCCATTCTACTGAAATCATCTAAGCATTCTTTTGTGGTGGCTTTGTTGACAGCTACTGGTCCTGAACATTCAGAAATTACAAAGGGATTCCCAACTAATTTACAATCATCATCAGAGGTACACGAATAATTAATACAATTTTTATCTAAGAGTGGGTTTATTTTTGGAAGCTTTTGTGGTTTTGAGATTGGGCTATCCACAAATTTGCCTTGTTTGATGAGTTCGTTTGTATTAGTTCTAATGGCCAGGTAGCCTAACACAAAGAGAGTTAAGATCGCGATGCTTATAATTATTAGTGCAACCAAAGTTTTAGATTTCATATTACGCAATTTTGTAAAATGTTAGTTATTCATAAAGGATGACTATTCTTAGGATAACATTTCTGATTCTGTTTGCAAAACAAAAATGGCTATTTCTAGCCACTTAGTTAGAATGCAATTATATGTTTACAAATTTCTTCACTGCATCCAAAACATCTTTCCAGGTTGGACAGGGGACTACATTTAAAGTACTGTTATGCGAATCATTATCATACAGAAATATTGTTCCTTTATAATCTTTTGGCAAAAAGTTTAGTAATGTGGCATTATCATCAATAATTCCTAGAACCTGCGGATAAAGTTTGGCCAAAGTTTCTGCTTTCCACTGACTCCCATCTTCATGATTTATTTCTGTCGGTCTGCAGATAAGCTGAGTTTTTGGGAAGCCGTGTTTGTTGAGCCAAGTTTGTGTTCCGGCGCGAGTGCATTCTGGTCTAGCCGTTAAATAAATTGAAATAGGAATAATCTTGTTGATCTGAATCAAGTAATCTTTGGCTCCTTCTATTAAAGGGAGTTCAGCATGCAAATTACTAGAATGAATTTGTTCGTTAGCCCATTCGATAGCCGAATCGGTTTGCCAATAGGGAACATTTTGAACGTACTTATATTTTTTGGCTAATTCTTTAACAGACAAATTTTCTGGATTACCAAATTTTTGTTGCATTTGTTTAACCCAGTGATTCATGGTATCGGAAAGAGTATCGTCAAGATCTACAGCGAGCCCTTGTTTTGTGAGTTTAATAGACATAAATATGTTTTATCTGCGTAAACAGAGTACCATTGTTGGTGATTTTATGCAAAACAAAAATGGCTATTTCTAGCCACTTTTTACAGATTGATAATCGCGAGCACGTCGAAACAACAATGCCGACGCCAAAAAGATTAAAGCAAAAAAGGTATTGATGATAATGACACCGATTACACCTGCTCCGCCCCAAGATGTTTTGGCTGGCCAGATAAAGAGGGCAAAGAAGGGGATTAGAAATTGAACGGCTGCTGTCACAAACAGGGTGCCAGACATCCCGTGCGATTTCAAGCGTGAAATTAGAGCACCGATGATTATGACAGTTAGGATTGTCCAATACAGCAAGTTTACTGAATTGTTTTCACTTCCAATGATGCCAACAGCGCCACTGACCCAGCCAAGAAGAATCAATCCTGCAAGACCAACACCAAAAGCGAATCGATAAGTTCTAGTGCATTTTTTGAGCCATTGCCACAATTCATAAATACCTCCAATGACTAAGAGTAGAACACTGTAAGCAATTGTTTCATTCCACTGCACTTCATTGGAAAAGAGCATCGCCAAGGGTATCAAAAGAATAAGCAATGCAACAATGATCCATACTACGAGTCTAGTTTTATTTTTCATAGAAGAATAAAAAAATATCTATTCATGCAATTAGTTTATCATCCATTAGCTCCTTTGGCAAAAACAAAAATGGCTATTTCTAGCCACTTTTGTGAATGTGTTAATAGGTTTGAATTTAGTTTTTTGTGGTGATGGTCTCTGGTTGATTAACCAGTAAAACAAATACTTTTAGGAAGAGAGGAAACGTTGACGTTTCCCCTCAATTGAAAGCTCAATGAATGATTTCTTCTCGCCACCTGGCGTTCTCCAAGATTATGCATCGAGGAAAACGAGTTGTTAGCTCGCGAGCCCTTTTGAAATAAGGGTGCTCTTGCAAGACACTTAGCAGGTTTGAACTCCCAGGTCTAAACTCCAAGGGTGGAGTCAACGTGTCCATAAAGACACAGGGAGAAAGTTCAAACCTTTCGTTAATGAAAAAGCTTCTGATTCCGCCGGCCATGCAACCGATCCCGAGACTTGGGTCGTTGATATAGTCGTGAATGAGTACACCCTTCTCTTTCCTGCTTTGGATCATTGCAGAAATACGATCGTATTCGTCCGGTGTTAGCGCCCAATCGGTTTGTTCTCGTCCGACTGGCATGAAAGGGATCATTCTAAAGAAGAAAGGATTGAGTCGTAGAAGCGAATCAAGTAAATCGCCCTCAATGATTTCCTTGAAGTTCACTTTACTCTCGGTCAAAGAAAATCCCCACAGCAACGATGACTGTTGCAGATTCGCTACTGCTTCCATTACGTGGACATAATTGCCAGGGCGGATGCTTTCGTGGGTGGGCTCGGTTCCGATTATGGTGAGAGCAATCACCACGTTGCCGAGTTTCTCTAAGTCTTGGCAAAACTCGCGAGTAAGAAGCTTGCCATTTGTATAGGTGTAGAAGGTGATGTCTGGCCATTGGGCTGCTATCTCGCGCAAGCGCAGAGTTGGTTCGCCACCCGTAAGGGTGACAAAGCGGATCCCGAACTTTTCTTTCATTTCTCTAAGAACTACACCGAGCTTGTTCATGTCGATGTTAACGATTTCGTTTTCTGCCAGTTTTCCTGCACCGTAGTAGCAGTAAGCACAGTGCAGATTACAGGCGTTAGTTACCGAAATGGTGTAGCCTTCGGGTGCAAACCCCAAGCTACTACGTATCTCTGCTCTCCTACGTAACGCCTCAGGAGAGTAGGTCTCCAGCAGGTTTTGGGCGCCGCGTTGTAGAGCCATACTTGGAGTGTTCGACCCCAAGTACCGGACTGCTGCGTTTTGCAGCACTTTCAGATACTCTGAGGATATTCCCCAAGTTGACTTGCTGTCCATACGAACCCCCATTTCGTTCGGTTGATTTGTTTAGCTTCCTAAAAATATTTGTTTTCAAAGAGCAATATTTACTATACTCAGCCTATCATCTATCCTGATTTCTGGCAAAAACAAAAATGGCTATTTCTAGCCACTTGTTTACTTCTGTACGCTTTCCCAAACCATCTCAAAAATATATCTAAAGGTTTGAGAAAGTTGTTTGTTTGTAATTACTGTCCCAAATATTGGTTCAGCCAGTGTTATAAGCGCAATGTTGTCACCCCAAACAAGAATGTCAGTTGGGAAATCAGTGTAATTATCAGGGAGCATCTGAAAATCATATAAACCCTTAAGAATTTGTTTTGTTTCATCTAGACCAACTTTTTCTGAAGGTTTGGTGATTAAGTCTTTTAAAAAAACGTTTTTATCCTTGAGTGCTTTTTCGAATACACGAAAAAAAGCAGGGTCTTTTTCTGCGATATGTTTTGTAGAGCCGAGAGCTAAAAGCTTATCAGTGTTTGTTGATTGCAAGTAAATTTCTTTTACCTGTTCGAACCCGTCATAAAAACGAATTTTGGGTTTATTTTTCTGTACAGAATAGAGCGCGCGCAAATCAGGCAAAAGTCGTTCTACTGTTTCTTTTTTCTTTTGAATTGTACGAAGTAATGATTCAGGATCATTGGCAATATAGGCTTTGCGTTTGCCTTTTTCTTGTTCTTCTATGAGACCCTCATTTTTTAACTTTTCAAGAATATTATAGCAGTTGGTACGCGCAATTCCTGTTCCACGGGCAATTTGTGGTGGGGTAGTAAGGCCTTCTTCTAAAAGATAGACATAGACCTTACTTTCTGACTTTGTCAGGCTTATTTCGTTTAATTGTTCCTCAATAGTCATATTGTTGCTTATTATGTCAATAATAAGTATATCATTGTATTTGCTAAATGTCAATACTTTTTAAAATTGTACAAAAAAATAGTATATATAGCATTGACAATATAGTGGGTTAGTGATATAATAACTGGTTCAAAATCACAGGGTGTGATAAAGAACAAAATCTTTTGAGTGAGGGAACCATGAAGACCCAGCTGGCTATCGTTAAGGTGCGGATCCCGCGTGGTGTGCCTTTGGAGGTAGATGATGAAGGAAACAGGATTATCACTCTTGCTGTGGCATATCGAAAGAACAATCACAGAGGAGAGGAAGTGAGCTGGTTGGCAGTGGATTCACCGTATAGAGCAAAAGTGAATATCAAGTATGATCAAGAAGAAGCGAATGCGTTTGATAATTCCGTTTCGTTCCGCTAGCAACTACAAGAAAGAAAGGAGATTACAATGAATCCGGCACTCAAGAGCTACATCCTTTCGTTCATGCCCAGCGACGTGTCCGTTCCGAAAGCACTCAAAGACAAGGGAGAAATGTTAGGTCAGGTGAGCAAGAACGGACTGGTCATGGCGCTGCTCCAGTCGGGTGTCTTGCCGGAGGAGCTCATTCAACTGTTGGGAATTCCGGAGGAAGTGAGGGATCGGTTACTCTCGGACAACTGGTTTCCAACGCGGGAGGTGACAATCTCTCAAATTCTCGAGGAGGTGGAAAAATTGCTGGGGTAGCAGAACGCGCACGATCGATCCGCGTAAAACGATCGGTCATCACTTGGCGCAAGCGAGCATTCGCTTGCGCCCTCACCAAAGCATTTAAAAAGTTGAATGTTTTGATGAGGTGAATGGGTCACTTCTCAATTCAAGGGTTCTTTCAAAGGGAGGTTGACATGACAAACGAGATGATGAACGAAAAGCGTGCGAAGGTAGCTCTTGCTATGATCGAATGGATGAATAGAAGGTTTTGTCTATGGTGTGATGCAGGAGTTGATCAGCATGAATTTTATGAAGAATCGCTTAAGAGCCTGGGAGTAGAAGCTGAACATGTGGAGGAGTTTTTCAAAATAGGACGGGAGTGTTGGTATACGCAAGAGTTGCTTGATAGAGTGGTAGGACTTCTTCCTGATAAGTGATTAGTTGCCCCAAGGCGCAAGCGACCATTCGCTTGCGCCGTTCTTTTTGTTAATAATTGGAATAGGTGTTTTAGAGTAGTCACTGTTTTACCTCAAATCTTTTAAGGATCTCAATATTTTCCCTTTGCCATTGGTGATTTCAGTTTTGTTTTTTTGTAAATAATTTTGGAGGTTCTTGCTTTTGAGAATATTCTTGTCTGCGAGGGTAGATTTATTATTTGTCAAAAGCGATTTCATCTGAATTATGGCTGTATTATTTAATTTTTGGATTCGGTCTTTTGGGGAAAGTCCGTCACGGATTAATAATGCATTGATACTTTCCAGATTAGATAAAACTACCAGCTGTTCGATCGAAGCGTAGTCTCGTATGTTTCCTTCTAGCTTTGGATTTTGATTTCGCCACGCTTTTGCGGTTGTTCCGAATAATGCGACATTCAGCAAATCTGCTTCATCAGCATATTTTGTATTGATTTGAGCTTTTGTTAATAGCAAGGGGATTAGCTTTTCCTTTATAGCATCGGTATGGATTTTATAATTGATTTTAGCCAGGGTTCTTTGAAGATTCCATTCTAGTTTATATTTATCAGTCTCATTTTCTTTTAATCTTTGAAATTCCTTGATGAGATAGAACTTGAATTCTGCGGAAATCCACGAAGCAAATTCAAAGGCAATGTCTTTGTGAGCAAAAGTGCCACTATTGTAGCGTCCTCTGGTCGCAAAAATTCCGATAGCACTTGTTTTATTGACCCATTGTTGTACAGATAATACAAATCCATTAGAACCGCTTTGGTTTTTAAAGTTACCGAATTCGGTGACTTTAAAGCTTGGATTATTTATCCTTTCCCATATTCCCATAAATTCAATGGCAAAACTGGTTCTTATCCAGTGTGAAATAATTAGTCCCGCCTCAGGATTTTTATGTTTCGCTATATCGGTCAGAGAAATATAATCTTCGTTTTTCTGTTTAAAGACTACAATATCTATGCCTTCAACATTGAGTTTCTGTTTTTTTCTCATATGATGTTGAGTTGGTTTGAAAAATTAGTTTCTGCTTTAAACTCTATCAGTACAATTTTTTCAAATATATGAATATCGGTCAATTCTAGGTGACTTGCAAGTTAAGAAAAAAACAAAAATGGCTATTTCTAGCCATTTTTGCGTAAAGAGTTTTCGTTTTAGGAATAAAAATGCCCTTCGATATCAACAGCATTTTGCTGGTCGTCTAGCGTTTGAACCATAGCTGAGGCAGAAATTGATATTGTGCCGTCTGCCTCCTCATGTTTGTGAAAGCTAACTAAGGGACCAAGAAACGATCGTCCTTTTGGTAAGGCAGCTATTACTCTTGCTTTTGCATCTTCCTCAGAGGTTGCGCCTGCTAGAGCAGTTTCTATAGATAATTTTATTGGGTCAACAACTTCCTGCTCAAATCTTGAGGCTGGAGTTGGGAAACCTGGGTCTGTCATTGGTGACATAAGATTATAGATATTTATAAAATCAAATTATACTTCAATAACCACTGGCAAAACCATTGGTCGTCTCTTTGTTTGCTTGTAGAGGAACTTACCAATAGTTTCGCGGAGTTTGTTTTTGATTTCCATTGGATCAACCGTGTGCTCGGGACCTTTGTCCTTGCAAACAGTGCGGACTAGGCCGCGCGCTTCCTCAATTAATTCTCGGCTTTCTTTCATATAAACAAAACCACGAGAAATAATATCTGGACTACCAACGAGTTCGCCGGTATTGCGTTTGACTGTGGCAATAATAACGAACATGCCATCTTCCGCCATAAGCTGACGGTCGCGTAACACGATATTACTGATGTCGCCCACACCCAAACCATCAACCATAATGTACTCTGTTGGAACTTTTTCCTTTGTGAGCACGCCGATAGTTTCACTTTGTGGAGTCATTTTGGTGAATTCCATTACTTGACCATTGTCAGCGATGAAGATGTTGGCCTTAGGGATACCAATGCCTTCGGCAATGTCAGCATGAATGTTTAACATGAAGTGATTAGCTTCGATCGGTACAAAATATTTTGGTTTAAATAATTTAATAATCAGTTTCAAATCCTCCGCCTTGGCATGACCACCAGCATGGATATCCATATTTTGATAATGATAAACTTTAGCGCCTAAGCGATAAAAAGTATCTTTCAAGGTTTGGATGGTGCGTTCATTGCCAGGAATAACAGAAGAAGAAAAGACAATCGCGTCACCAGGCTTGATTGAAATGAAGCGATGTTCATTGTTGGCGATACGCATGAGCACAGCATTTTCTTCGCCTTGTGCGCCGGTACCAATAACCATCAATTTTTCGTCTGGAAGTTTTTTAAACTCAGCATCTTCAATCAAAGTCCCAGGTTTAATGTGCATGTAACCAAGATTTTGAGCAATCTCGATGTTAGAATTCATGCTGCGGCCTTCGAGTAAGACTTTGCGACCATATTTCTCTCCGAGTTGAATCAATTGTTGTACACGATTAATTAAAGAAGCAAAAGTCCCAACAATAATGCGGCCCTTGGCTTCTTGAAAGATTTTTTCAAGATCATGAGTAATTTCAGTTTCAGATAATTGATAACCAGAATGTGGAGCATCGGTACTATCCGAGAGTAAGGCGAGTACTCCTCGAGAGCCAATCATGGCTACTCGGTTTAAATCCATGGGTTTGTCGTTAATTGGATTAAAGTCGATTTTGAAGTCACCAGTATGTACGACGGTTCCGACAGGTGTGTTAAAGACAACACCAAAACTATCGGGAATGTTGTGGTTGACGCGGAAGAATTCAATGTTGAAGCTGCCTAAAGTTATTTTATCTACATCTGGATCAATCTTTTGGATATTCAACATTGGTAATTTATATTCTTCGTGTCGACGTTTGATAATTTCTGCTGAAAGAGGAGCCGTGTAAATTGTTGGACTGCCCAAAGCAGGAATTAAATGTGAAATAGCGCCGATATGGTCGTAGTGTCCATGGGTAATAATAACGCCACGAATTTTTTTGATTTTATCTTTCAAATAAGTGATATCTGGAATGATGTAATCAATACCAGGCATGTTTTCTTCAGGGAATTGTAAGCCCATATCAACGATAACAATGTCATCGCCGTATTCGAGTAGGGTCATGTTGCGACCAACTTCTTCTAATCCACCCAAACACATAATACGTAATTTTTGTGTGGGTTTGTTTGAAGAAAAATTAGCCTCGAATCTCGCCTTCACCACTGGTGAAGAGAAGTTTTGTTTGATAGCAGTCGAAAAAGTTCGTGGTTTTTCGAACACACGTGGTTTTTCGCTGCTTGGTTTTGTCTGCATAGTTCTTGGTCGCTCCGTAGCCGCCGGATGGCGCGGATGCGCAAAAGAACGACGCGTTGTTGAGCGCCGAGCGCTCGTGTTTGTTGTTCTTGTAATCATAAATTAAATAGAAGTCAAAGTTCTGATCTCAATTCAAAATTGAGTTCTTAAAACTATTGAAGTTAATAAAGTTAATATTATTTTTGCCAATCTCTCTGGGTTTTAATATACCAGGAGCTTATTTGGTTGAAGCGGTTGGCTGGCAAAATCAAACGTTCAGTATTGAAGCCCTTAATTTTTTTATTTTGAGGGTAGGTATAAGTTGGATTGAAAAGGAAAATCGCTGGCGCGGATTCGGCTAAAAGTTTTTGGAATTCACTATATTTAGCAGCGCGTTTGCCTTCGTCAGCAGTTTTGCGAGCATCATCTAAAAGAGTATCAATCGTTGGGTTATTAAGTGAGGTTAGGTTTAAGCCGGGGTAGGCTTCCTGATTTGAATGCCAAAATGGGTAGGGGTCAGGATCAAAACCTAAGATTTGTCCGTAGAGCAAAATTTCGTAATCACGATTTTTGAGTGTGTCTTGAATCTTATTAGTATCAACAACGACTAAGTTTATTTTGGCGCCGATTTGTTGCCAATCTTTTTGTAATTCTTTGGCAATAGCCACGTTTTCTGGTTGATTAACAGTCGTTAAATTAAATTCCAAATAATTATCTTTTTTCTTTCTGACTTGGTATGGGTATTCTTCTGTGGCAGTTGCTTCTGAACCTTCGGCAACTTTAGTTACTTTTTTATAATCGCTTAAAACCCAACCAGCTTTTTCTAACTCAGCCTTGGCGTATTCTGGGTTGAAAGGAAATTTAGTAAAATCTTCTGTAAACCCTAGTGAACCAGCAAGCACAGGGCTATCGATAATTTTAGCTTCAGCATTTAAAATTTCATTGACTATCTTTTCTTTATTGACGTCATGGCTCAAAAGCTTTCTGATGGCGACATCTTTCAAAACAGGGTTGTTGCGGTAGTTGAAGAAAGCTGCGGTGTATTGCGGTAATTGTAAAAGATTAAAATTTAGGTTGCGGTTATTGATAATGCGGCCGCGAATTTCTTTCGGTAAATAGCTAATACCTTCAACACTTTTATTGTTTAAAGACTCAACGGCTTGTTCAAATGTTTGATTAAATTTGAAGGTAAGTTCATCAATGTATCCAGGTGTTTCGTAATAAGCATCATTTCTGGCTAAATTGAAAGATTTAATGTTGCCATTCTTGTTTTTAATAAGGGATTTGAATTTATAAGCTCCAGTGCCAACTGGTTTTAAATTGTATTCAGCCATAGTCATGTTTTCTGGTTGAATATTGCTCCAAATATGTTCTGGCAAAATTCCCACAGTTAAGCTTTCTAAAAATGGTGCAAATGGTTCAGCCAGAATAAAACGAACCGTATAATCATCAACCTTTTCGACTGAAACTCCACGGAAAGTAAAGTATAAAGGAGTTTTTGATTTTTGATCGTTAATGCGATTGAAAGTAAAAAGAACATCATTAGCATTAAAGTTTTCTCCATCATGCCATTTAACATTTTGACGGAGTTGGAAGGTGTAGACTTTCTGATCACTGCTGATTTGATAGTCACTCGCTAAGTCTTTGACTAAACCAGCATTAGTATATTTTAAAAGTCCTGAATAAATTAAGCCCGCAAGATCTAAGTCAACATCACTTGAAGATGAAAATAAAGGATTGATAAAGCGTGGCGCGCCGACTAAGCCTTCGGTATATGTGCCACCAGCTTTGGGGAGAACAGCAGAATGAGTCCAATAAACATTGATTAAAAGGCAAGCTACGCTGACAATGACTATGCCAGTTAAAATGCGGACAATAATGCGTTCTGTTTTATTTAAGTATTCTGAAATATATTTAAATTGCTGCCAACTAGGTATTCTTTTGTTGGCGGAGAGTTTTTGGACTAACTTTTCATCATGTGCCAAAAAGTTTTTTCTTTGACGATCATGCAATTTGTTTCTGATGAAAAATTTAAAAGACTGAATTTGAATTCCGATTTTTCTAAAAAAAGACACAGTAGAAGATTATTTAGGAAGATTATTAGTAGGTGAAGAGGGAGGCTAGGGATAAGCCTAAGAAGAATATAGTGAAGACGATTGTAAGTATAAAAAGCTTTTTTTCCATACCGCGCTTGGTACGAAAAACATTGCTAGAGTCGCTGCCACCAAAAACACCGGATAGGCCGCCTTCTTTGTTTTGCAGTAAAATTAGCACAATTAAGATTAGTGCGCTAACTATTTGGATGATTGTGATGATTTTGTTCATAAGTTTATTATTTTGAGATCATTAGTAGTATAGCAAGAACAGTAGAGTTTGTCAATCTTAGGGTTACGAATAGAGCAATTATATGGCTGTTACGAATTACTGCTTATTACTTATAGTACTTGTTTATAAATCGTGATTATCCGTAGATTCGTAAAAAAGGATAAAAAACAGGAACGTTCCACTGGGGGCTCGTTCCTGTTGTAGTCGCTATGAGACCAGTTTGATGAGGACTTCGTCCGGCGGGATGCTGGCGCGGACATTAAGGCCTTTGCGGAAATCCCAGAGCAGGTCGCAATCGATCGCTAGGACTTGTTCTCCTCTCGATCTGAGCTTGTCTTTTGGGACGACACTTAGAACTTGATTAGCTCCTGCGAAAGAGCAACCAGTTACATTGTAGTAGTCCCAAGTATTGCCACCGTCGAAGGACACGGCGAGATGATCGCTGACATCAATCGTCAGCTTCTTGATCGTGACGTATGTGTCATCGAGATGCGCGATGGCTTCTCCTCCGATGACGTAGATTTGGGAGGACCACATGTCCATTTTCAAGGTGTGCGTGCTTTTGGGGTCTTGAGCCGGGCTGACCTGCGTGGAGTAGTGAGTGACAGTTGTCACAACGAATTCTTCCCAGGGGTCGGTCGGTTTGCGCTTGAGGAGAAAGTGTACGCCAGCAGCCATGATGAACGTCCTTTCGGGTGATTGCGCGGTGTTCGAACCTGACAAAATATAATAACATTTAAAAATTGGTTTGTCAATATTTATCAATCTTAGGTTATCAAGTCGATTTGCGAGCCAGCTAATTTGCGATGGATTCAACAAGGGGGCGAAGCAATCTCTTGATCGATTCACAAAGACTGCGGCGGTTAGCAGTTCAGGATAATTATGATATGGGGGATTGCTTCGGGCTACCCAGAGTGCCCTCGCAATGACGTTGAGAGATAGAACGGTAACGCTAACGCGCGATGATTAAGAGATTGCTTCGACATGATTCAATAGTTGACTTTGCATGTCTCGCAAATCGGATGCGTTTTTGGAAAAACAAGAGATGTGGTATAATTTAAACGAAATCTATGGAGGAAGTTCAACTTTTAAAGAAAAAACCGTCTTGGTACCGCCGTTGGTGGGGTATTTTGATTTTAGCCATCATTTTGTTTACTTTTATTTGTTCTTGTTATATTGCCTATAAGGCTTTTTTTATTTATCAGCAAATGCGCGCCGGCACTTATCTGACCAACAAGAATGAATTCGACATGAAGCTGTTTACTGATAGTTTAAGCCCTTCTTGGGGGACTGATGGAGCGCCCATTACCATTGTTGAGTTTGCAGATTTTAATTGTCCGCGCTGTTTACAAGCCTTTGAACCAATCAACATTATTAAATCAAAATATTCAGATAAGATAAAATTCTACTGGCGCAATTATCCTGTAGTTAAAGATAATTCAGTTGAATTTGCTTTGGCTGGTGTCTGCGCCGAACGTCAAGGGAAGTTTTGGGAATATCATGATATTATGTTTGCGCGACAAGGCACAATTAGCATCGGTGACCTGGAAAGCATTATGAAAGAAATAGGTGTGGACGTTGAAAAATATAAAACCTGCATGGATCTTTCTTTGACCATGTCGCAAATACGAAAAGATTATTTTGCCTCGCAAGATGGTTTAGTCCGTGGAACGCCGACATTTTTTATTAACGGTCATAAGTTAGAAGGCGCTCTCCCACTGGCTAATTGGGAAGAGATAATTACAACCTTGAGTAAATAATCACCGCTATAGCGGAATAATGAATATGGGAAAAATTGTTCAAGTTCGATTTCATGGCCGTGGTGGTCAGGGTTCAGTCACAGCTGCGGAATTGTTTGCCGTCGCTGCTTTTTATGATGGCAAATATGCTCAAGCCTTTCCAAGTTTTGGCGTTGAGCGACGTGGCGCGCCGGTGCAAGCCTTTTTGCGTATTTCAGATTCAGAAATTCGTTTACGTGAGCAAATTACTAAACCAGATTATTTGATTGTTCAAGATCCTACATTGCTGGGAGAAAATTCTGATGTATTAGAAGGTACGGAAAAAACGTTAGGGATTTTAATTAACACTGATAAACCAACTTGGCCCGGTATTAGAAATGCTGTTTGTATTCCTGCGACAAAAATCGCTTTAGAAAAAATTGGTAAACCCTTTATAAATACTGCTATACTCGGTGCTTTTGCTGCTATGACTGGTTTGGCGGCTCTTGATGCCTTGCGTCGCGCTGTCAACGAGCGCTTTCCAGAAGCTTTGGCTAAACTTAATATTGCGGCGCTGGAGACAGCGTATAATCTTATTAAGAAAAAGTAATTTTAATTGTCATGTTGAATTTGTTTTTGCAGCTTCAAGAATTGATTGCTAAGGATATGATTAAGAGATTGCCGCGTCGCTTTTTAACAAAGGTGCTCCTCGCAAATCGGATGGAGTAATTAGTAACTATTTGTAGATTAGTAGTTGATTAGTAATTAGCCTGCCTGCCGGCAGGCAGGTAACTATATGAAAATAGATATTACAACAGATCCAGGTTCCACAAAAAAAGTTAAAACAGGCAACTGGCGTGTTTATGTCCCCGTGATCAATCATGAACGCTGTATTGCTTGTGGTACTTGCGCGCGTGTTTGTCCCGAAGGTTGTGTTTTCCCTGTGGGGGATACTGCCTTGCAAGGTAAGATTTTTTATGAAAAAGATTTAGATTATTGTAAGGGTTGTGGGATTTGTGCGGAGGAATGCCCTGTCAAATGCATAAAAATGGAATTAGAGAAAAAGTAAACTTTTGATCCTGTCTACGGGATTGAGTAGCAGTTCAAGATAATTAAGATTTCGGAGATTGCTTCGGGGCTACCCAGAGTGGCCTCGCAATGCCGCTTAAGATTCGTAGATTAGTAGCAGATTAGTAATTAGTAACTTATGAAAAAATGTATCGAAGGTTCACGCGCGGTGGCTGAGGTTGTTAATCTCTGCCGACCAGCGGTTGTGGCCGCTTACCCCATTACACCACAAACGCATATTGTGGAAGAATTAGCTAAGTTTAAAGCAGATGGTGAAGCCACATATGATTTTGTGAGAACAGAAAGTGAGTTTGCGGCGGCCTCCATCGTTTTGGGTGCGAGTGCTTCTGGCGTGCGAACTTATACAGCTTCAAGTTCACAAGGTCTTTTATATATGTTGGAAGTTTTGTTTACAATTTCAGGCATGAGGTTGCCTGTCGTTTTGACTTGTGCTAATCGCGCCATTTCCGCGCCGATTAATATTTGGAACGACCAGCAAGACGCCATGACCATACGCGACAGTGGTTGGATTATGCTTTATGCTGAAAATAATCAAGAAGCTCTTGATATGCATTTGGTGGCTTATAAAGTCGCAGAAAAATTATCAATCCCAGTCATGGTTAATATGGATGGATTTGTGTTAACTCATACTTTTGAAACAGTAGAAATGCCGGAGCTGGCTCAAGTAAAAAAATATTTACCAGACTATAGACCAATCAAGGGTCAATTCCTAGACGTGAATAATCCACGCAGTTTAGGTGCTTTCGCCACACCAGAAGATTATATGCCTATACGCGAAGATTTATTTAAAGATTTACTGGCTTCAAAAGCTGTTTTACGCCAGGAGTTTGGTCAATTCAAAACTATGTTTGGTCGCGGCACGCGTGATCTGGTGGAATATTATGGAGATAAAAAAGCGAATATTGTTTTTGTGGCCATGGGTTCAGTTATCGGCACAATTAAAGATACAGTGGATGAATTGAATAAGCTAGGAAAGAAGGTCGCTGTCGTCAAGATAAAAAGTTTCCGACCTTTCCCATCTGAAGAAATAATCAAAAAATTGAGTGGGGCAAAATTCGTTGCCGTGATAGACAAATCAATCTCGTTGGGGCAGGAAGGTATTTTAGCCACAGAGATCAAGGCTTGGGCTCACAAAAATATTAAAGCAAAAATTCAGTCATTTATTCTTGGTCTTGGTGGACGTGATATTACTAAGGATATGATTGCGGGAATTTACAAAAAAGTTCAAGCCACAGGAAATAACACAACATTTGTAAAATAAAGAACAAATATGAGCAAAGCAGTTAAGATTTTTATTATAATGGTGTGTTTTATTATTTCCGCACAATTTGTCAGTTTGAGTTTTTTAATTTTTGTCCCAGCAGCGAATGCAACCTCTCGAACAACAAAAGACATGTCTGCCACCGATATTCGCGATCAACTAGTTGTGCCACTGGGTAGTTATAATGATATCGGCGAAGCAACTATGAGTTCCTGTACTCCCGGATCAGAAGAACAATGCTGGCATATACCTTGGCTCGCTAAATACATTGGTAATATGTATCGGTACGGGGTGGTGATTGGTTCAATTTTGGCCGTGATGATGATTATGATTGGTGGAATAATGTATTTAATTGGTGGATTGAATCCAAACATGATTAAGCATGGGAAAGAGCTTATTACCGGAGCTGTTACTGGTTTAGTTTTACTCTTAGGTTCTTATGTTTTACTTAATACGATCAATCCCAATTTAGTCAACCTGCAACCGATTAAGGTGGAAGTTATAAAAGAAGCGATTATTACTGATGTTAAATTTTGTAATGAATTACCAGCGGATAAATATATTGTTGAAGGCGACAACGCTTGTGGAAAAAAGATGACCTATAAATCACGAGATACTAAAGTTGATGATAAGGGCGAGTGTTTTGGTTGGGTCTGCCCAGATACTAAAACTTGCGTACCAGCCAGTCCAACTGATAGTGAAAATTTTGCTTGCAGAAATGTTTTAATTTGGGGGTCGATTAGTGATCCGAATGATCGATATTTAGATAAAGTTTGGCTCTACCCTATTCAGGGAAGTAAATTGGGAGCTGAGGTCTTTTATAACCCAGTTGATGGTAAGGGCCAACAAACATATTATATTTATCAACAAAACCTGACTGATTTACAATTGAAAGCATTAGGCAAAATTCAATACGCTGTTTTGAAAATTGAGTTAAATGATGATAGTGGTACTGTCTCCATGGATGATGAATATTATGTTGGACGAGATCCAAAAGTTCCAGAGAGCAGTAATGTTTATACGGGGGCTTGGATCAATCCAACCTGCTCTGTTTGTGGTGCGGCTCATCCAGCAGAAGCTGGCGCCGAGGGAGATAAGTGGGTATATGATACAGCTTGTGGTTATTTTAATGTAAATAGAATGTTAGCCAGTGGAATGAGAATTGATATTGATAATAAACTTTTCAGAGAAGACGCACCGCTTGATTGTGCAACCATTGAAAAATTGAATCCAGGCGGCGCAAAGCTGCCTATTGGTGAGCCTTGTGGAAAAGATGCTGAATGTGCTTCTGATCATTGTGAAACACAGGGAGCAGTACAAAAGTGCACCTGTAAGGTTGATGCTGATTGTCCTTCAGGATCAACTTGTCATACTGCTTGGAATACTTTTAATAGCTGTCAGTCTTGCACAATTGTTGGAGCGGCTTGTACTAGTGCTGATCAGTGTTGTAGCGGAACTTGTAGTGATTCAACACACGTGTGTACTTGCGATGAAACTTCAGATTGTCAGGCTGATGAAATTTGTTTTAATGCCGGCGCTTCTGGTTTTTGCGCCAAGGGGAAGGCTGATGGAGAAACCTGCGCGGACGATGGTGAGTGTCTTAGCGGTGATTGTCATGAGAGTTCCTGGTACGGTTTGGGAACAGCAGAAAAAAAATGTCAATGTGATCCTTCTAACGAAGGAACAGTTGAAAAATCCTGTGGTAAAAATAAGTGGTGTATGGGAGTAGAAAGTGCATGTGGTTGGAATTATTGCACCACTCCGCAGCATTTTGTCTCGCCAGTGCCGAGAGCTTATAACCCACTTAATGATCCTGAACATACAGATGAATTTGGTTTGTGTGACTATACTAAAAAAGATAGATGCCAAACAAACAAATGTGATCATCAGGGCGACGATTATGTCGGGTATGATAAGTGTAATACTTGCCATCAATAAAAAAATATATGTCATACAAAATGCCGTTTAAATACTTACTTAATCCTGGCCACTCGGCTTGCGCTGGTTGTGGTGAACTTTTAGCCATGCGTCATGTGTTACAAGCTGCTGGCGAAAAAACAATTATTGCTAATGCCACGGGTTGCAGCGAGGTAACAACTTCGCGTTATCCTTTTTCATCTTTTAAAGTACCTTGGATACACGCTAACTTTGAAAATGCAATTTGTTTAGCGGCCGGTGCTTATTATGCGCTGAAACAACAAGGCAAGGAAAAAGAAGTTAATCTTATTGCTTGGGGCGGGGATGGTGCCACAATTGATATTGGTATAGGTCAAATTTCTGGATCATGGGAAAGACAAGAAAATATTTTGTATGTTTGTTTTGATAATGAAGCTTATATGAATACTGGTGTGCAGGCGAGTGGTTCAACTCCACTTGATGCAAATACGACAACTTCACCACCAGGTTCAGCTTCAACCGGAAATTATTTAAAAAAGAAAGATATGATTGGGATTGCGCTAGCTCATGGATGTGTTTACGCAGCCACAGCTACTGTCGGCAATGTTATGGACATTGAAAACAAAGTTAAAAAAGCTTTGAGTTTAACAGGACCAAAATATTTACAGATTTTAGTCACCTGCGTTCCCGGTTGGTACACTGAGTCAAAAGATACTATTAAAGTTGCGCGTTTAGCTCAGCAAACCGGAATTTACCCAGTCGTCGAATATGTTAACGGTCAACTTGTCAGCGCAGCTAAAACACCCAATCCGCGGCCAAAAGTATCAGAATATCTGTCTTTGCAGGGTAGATATAAGCATCTCTTTAAACCAGAGGAAAATAAGGCTGAGATTGCACGAATTCAGGAAATGGCTGATGCTAACGTCCGAAAGTACAATCTATAGGATATAAAGGGGCTCCAGTAGGAGCTCTTTTAAATTTAGCCAAAAAATAGCCATTGACACAATCTTTAAAAAGTTGTAAAGTACTATCTCGACCTTAACTAATAAATTTGGTCGAGAAAATTTATGAATATCGATCTAACAATTTTAATGAATCTGATGAAACTTGGTCTTGGCCGACTAGGAGCATGGATTTTTGTTGGAAAAGTTCCGGCAAACAATCCAATTCTTGGGGCTGGGTCACTTGTTAATCTTGGGGTTTATAATAAATTGTTTGATAACAAATTATGTTATTTAACTAATTAACTTCATAAGATTGCCAAGCACCCGGTCCTAAGCCGGGTGTTTTTGGTCTTTAACAAGCACAAGGGAGGCGATCATGTCTAACTGGGAAGACGAATTCAAGTACAGTGACAATGGTCTTAACTTTTTTCTTAGTAGCATCAAGGATTTCTGGAAACTGATTGGTCCAGAACAGGCTACTATGAAGCGTGTTTTTTACTGGACGATCATGACTCAGATGCTGGCCTTGGCTTTCCCGTACTTTCTGAAGCTCATCTTTGACGATCTGCCCGAAGTTCTCAAGTCCGGATCAATTCCCATGCGCTTGATCTGTTTCATTGGCATCATGTTCGCTGTAAAAATCGGTGGTATCTTGGTAACGCTCTATATTAAAGAGACGATCTTTATCAGGTCTCTTACACGTCTCGAATGTTTGTGGCCAGTTATGGCGCAAACGAAGTTGCTTTCGTTATCTCTCGGTTATCATGAAAAGGAAAACACGGGAAAGAAAATCGCGAAGATTGAAAAAGGCGTTGATCGCATGGTCGAGATTTGCCAAAATCTTTCTTGGGGAATTTTGCCGCAGATAATTTATCTCACAGCGAACATTATTTTCATCTTAATCTTGGACTGGCGACTAGGCTTGATTTTCTTTCTGCCCTTTATTCCTGCTTATTGGATCAACAAAAGTTTTTACGAACGGTTTTCTGGCGATTGGAATATGTGGGAACGAAAAAAGGGAGAATCAAGCGGTTACTTTACGCAAGCCTTGCTCAACATCAGAACAGTTCAAGACTTTGTGCAGGAGAAGAGAGAAAAAACTCGCCTGCAGACTGTACGAACAGCCATGAAGGAACTGGATACAGACATAAGCACCAATGAACGATTCTATCTTATGGGAATTCGTGTCGTCCTGAATGTTTTTTTCTTGGTCACAATTGCGGTTGGTGTTTATCTGGTTTTGAAAGGAGAAACTACAGTCGGGAATGTGGTGTTCATCATTACGACTGGTAATGTCACAATCGAAAGTCTTGGAGAATTGTTTAACAATTACTCAAAAATGTTGCGGCATTTTGTTTCTGTCAGTCGCATGACTGAAATTATGAATGCGGATACAGAGATAAAAAATATTCCGAACGCTGTTGTTCCAAAAACAACAGTGGGCGAAATCCGCTTCGACAAAATTTCTTTCAATTATCCTGGGAAGGATCAAGCTGTTCTGGAATCTTTCGAGCTGCACATCGCTCCACGGCAAATGATCGCTCTTGTGGGTCGAAGCGGCGAAGGGAAAACAACTGTCGCTAAGTTGCTGTGTCGAGTCTATGACGTCAACCAGGGTCAAATAACTTTGGATGGACAAGACATCCGCAATTTAGATCGTGATTGGTATCGTCGACTCTTTGCTATCGTGCAACAAGACGTTGATGTTTTTGATGCAACATTGCTCGAGAACATCACCTATGGTTATGAGTCGGCCACACCCACTCAAGTCGATGAAGCAATTCGTGCTGCGCACATTCACACCATGATGGCGAAGAAAGATCGCTTTCCAGATGGCCTTTCAACTCAAGTTGGTGAGCGCGGTATCAGACTTTCTGGTGGTGAGCGTCAACGCGTTGGCATTGCTCGGGCGTACATTGCTCTTTTGAATGGCGCGAAATTCCTAGTCTTGGATGAAGCAACTTCTAGTCTAGACTCGGAAACAGAAGTGGCCGTTCAAGCCATGTTGAATACGATTCGTAAAAAGCTGGATGTTTCTATTGTGGCCATTGCACACCGACTTTCCACTATCCGCAAAGCAGACATGATCTATGTCATCGATGGGGGGCGTGTCGCTGAGGCTGGTAATCACGAAAAGCTTCTGGCTCAGAACGGACTGTATAGTCGCCTCGTAGAGCTGCAAAAGTTGGGAGACCTCAGAAAATAGCTAAATTCGGGCCTTGATTCACATATCGAGGCTCGTTTTTAATTGGTAGGGAAGACGTATCCAGCCGTCACCTCTTTACAAGATTAAATAATATTGTTATAATCGCAGACAGCATGTTTCTTGCGAGTGAATCTGGAAGATTACACGAAGCAATCTCTTATTATCTTCAATAATTACAACAAATATGTCGAACTACATCTCGATCAAAGGCGCGAAAGTTAATAATTTAAAAAATATTGATGTGGATATTCCACGCAATAAGTTAGTTGTTATTACTGGACTTTCTGGTTCAGGCAAGTCTTCGCTCGCTTTTGATACGATTTATGCCGAGGGGCAACGACGTTACGTAGAAAGCCTTTCTTCATACGCGCGTCAGTTTTTGGAGGTTAAAGAAAAACCAGACGTCGATAAAATTACTGGACTTTCTCCAGCCATTGCGATTGATCAACGTTATTCAGCTCAAAATCCACGTTCGACAGTTGGAACGATTACTGAAATTTATGATCTTTTACGTTTACTTTTTAGCCGCATCGGTCGTCCTCATTGTCCTAGCTGTGGCTTAGAAGTTTCGCGCCAAACAGTTGATGAAATCGTGGATAAAATTTGGAAGATTGAACATAAGGTTAATGTGACAATTTTAGCTCCAGTTATTCGCGATTTAAAAGGTACACATAAAAAAGTCATCGAAGAAGTACGCAAAGCAAATTATTATCAAGTACGTTTTGATGGCATTACTTATAATATTGAAGAATTAGATCGTCTTTTAATTGATAAACAAAAAAAGCACACGCTTGAAGTTATTGTAGATCGCATTTTACTCGATGGTGACAAAGAAACCAAAGAACAATTACGTGATGCTGTTAAATTAGCTTCAGACTTGGGTAATGGTTTGGTGGTGGCGCTGCGTTCAGATAAAAACGAAGACATTTTATTCAGCCAATATTATACTTGTCCCAAATGCGATATTGATTTACCTGAAATTGAATTGCGTAGTTTTTCTTTCAACTCACCCTATGGTGCTTGCCCAGATTGCAGCGGCTTGGGCAATAGACAAGAGGTTGAACCAGAACTTGTTATTAGTAATGAACGTTTAACGTTAGCTCAGGGCGCTATTAAACCATGGACAAAGATTTTTTCAAATCAAGTTGCGATTTGGCAACTCTTGGCAGCCGCGGCCAAGAAACATCGTTTCTCTATTGATGTTCCGGTCGAGAAGTTAAGTAAGAAAGCTTTAAAAACAGTTTTGTTTGGCACCGGCGACGAAGTTTATACTGTTGGTAGCAAAACACTAACTTACGAAGGTGTTATCCCTGGTCTTGAAAAAAAGTACAAAGAAACTGATTCAGAATATATTCACAAAGAAATTGAAAAATACATGCGCATGCGTTTGTGTTTGTCTTGCAACGGGCAACGACTTAAAAAAGAAAGTTTAGCTGTCACTGTCGCTGGCCTTTCAATTATTAAATACACCGAAGCACCAGTTTCTCGTCTTAAAGAAATCGTGGCCGAGTTAGTCAAAGCAGTGAAACCAGAAAAAAAATTATCACCGAAAGAATTTGTGTATTTAAAAGAGTCAATAAGTGAAATAGACTTCAAAATCGCTTCGGCCATTATTAAGGAAGTTCAAAATCGTGTCGGATTTTTGGAAGATGTTGGCTTGGGTTACCTTTCACTCGACCGAACTGTCACAACTCTGTCTGGTGGCGAAGCGCAACGTATTCGTTTGGCTACTCAACTCGGTTCTGCTTTGTCCGAAGTGATTTATGTGTTGGATGAACCATCAATCGGTTTGCATCCATCAGATAATGCTTGCTTAATCAAGACTTTGCAAGAACTGCGTGATAAGGGAAACTCTGTCATTGTTGTTGAACACGATGAAGCCATGATGAAAGCCGCTGATTATATTATTGATATTGGCCCTGGCGCTGGTATCTATGGCGGCGAAGTTGTGGCTGCCGGACCGATTGCTTCAATCATGAAGAATCCTCACTCTTTAACTGGAAAATATCTTTCGGGAAAAGAAAAAATTGATGTTATTAAACGCACTTCTCGCGGCAATGGGAAATTTATCGAAATTTTAGGCGCCAAAGCTTTCAATCTGAAAAATATTGATGTTAAAATTCCGCTCAACAAATTAGTAGCGATCACAGGCGTTTCTGGTTCAGGCAAATCGTCACTCATTACTGATATATTATCAAAATCATTAGCTCGTTATTTCTATCGTTCTAAAGATTTACCAGCGGAACATAAAGCCATTAAAGGTCTTGAAAATTTAGATAAGGTTATTACCATTGATCAAACACCAATCGGTCGAACTCCACGCTCAAACCCTGCGACTTATACAGGCATCTTCACTTATATCCGCGATTTATTCACGCAAGTTCCAGAAGCCAAAATAAAAGGTTATGATGCCGGACGTTTTAGTTTCAATGTTAAAGGCGGTCGCTGTGAAGCTTGCGGTGGCGATGGTCTCATTAAAATTGAAATGCAATTTTTACCAGACGTTTATGTTGAGTGCTCTGAGTGTAAAGGCCGCCGTTACAACAAACAAACATTAGAAATTCATTATCGTGGTAAAAATATTGCTGATGTCCTCAGTTTAACAGCTTCAGAAGCCAAGGACTTTTTTCATGACACACCGATTTTGAAAGAAAAATTAATGGTTTTAGAAGAAGTAGGTTTAGGTTATTTAACTTTGGGACAATCAGCCACAACTCTATCTGGCGGAGAAGCTCAACGTATTAAACTCGCCACGGAACTCGCGCGGTATGCTACTGGCAAAACGCTTTACATCTTAGATGAGCCGACCGCTGGTTTGCATTTTGATGACATTAAACGATTATTGCTCATTCTTAATAAATTAGTTGATAAGGGTAATTCTATTATTATTATCGAGCACAATCTTGATGTTATAAAAAATTGCGACTGGATCATTGATTTGGGTCCAGCTGGTGGTGAAAAGGGCGGCAATCTCGTTGCTGAAGGCACCCCTGCTGCTGTCGCCAAGGTTAAGGAATCGTTAACGGGGCTATATATCAAAAAAATTCTGAAATAAAAAAATGCCCCGCAATATGCGGGGCATTTTTTTATTTGACCTCTTGCATTTTCTTATGTCTGCCACGGATATAACCGATTTTGGCGCGTCGGACACGGAATTTTTTTACGACTTCAATTTTCTTGATAGTCTTTAAACGTAGGGGAAGAATCTTCTCGACACCAAAGCCATCAGATTCTTTGCGGACAGTGATGGTCGCATCAGCTTTGTTGCCATGTTTTCGTTGAAGAACCATGCCTTCAAAGATCTGAATACGTTTTTTTTCTTCGCCTTTTGGGGTAATATCAGTAATTTCTTGGTGTACTTTTACTGTTACACCTGGTACTACATCAGGGAAATTGCGGTCGATTGGAGCTTCAACCTTTGTTTCCTTTACTTCTGGAGCTTGTTTTTTTGCTTCTGCCATATTGTTCAATTTAAAATTATATCTAAATATTCAAAGCTAAGTATATATCAAAAAGCGGACTTAGTCAAGGCCTTTATCCCAGGGACTGTTTTATCAATTGGTAGCAGTTTTCGATGGTTTCTCCTAGCCGTTGGTACTTGTTAATGAGAATGTGCTCGTACTCAGTTTGATCTTTCAGCTCTTCTTCTGCGTTTTTGAGCCTTTTGGCTAAATCTTCGGCTGGCATTTCTGGATTTCGAGTTAATAATTGCTTGCGAATTTGATCTAAACTTTCCGGCACTATGAAAATGCTTATCGTATCGCCAGGATAATTTTCTTTAATAGCTTTGGCGCCGACTAGGTCGTAATTAAAGATTAATATTTTATTCTCTTTTATTTTTTGATCTATTTGATGGCGTGGAGTGCCATAGTAATCGTCGCGGTTCTTTATGTAGGAGTATTCCAGAAAGTAATTTTCAACAATTTTCTTTTTAAAATCTTTTTGGGAAATGAAATTATAATCAACACCGTTTTTCTCTACTCCGCGCGGGGCACGGGACGTTGTCGTAATAAATCTTTCTGAGTTTTTAAGCCGCTCAAGGATCCCGCGCGTAACTGAGCTTTCGCCACAACCAGTTGGACCAGCGATAACAATTAGGTGCTTCATAAGTGAAGAGAGTTTAATATTTTTTCGGCCAATTCAGCGGAATTGTGCCCAGAAATTTCTTTTTCAAATTTTTTGAGATGAACAGCATGGTCGCGTAAAATTTTTTCCGCATCGCCAGCGCGATTAATTTTACCTTGGTCCTTTAATTCATCAATCAAATCGAGAATGCAGGCCACAAAGGGGCCGGCTGTTATTTCGAGTATTTCTATGACTTTAGCGCCATCAATTATTTTTTTAGGTTGGTGTAATCTAGTTTCTTTAATCTCTTCGATTCGTTGTAAGGTTTCATCAAAAAGGGCTTGGTCAGTTGTGCCATCAGCCTTTATTCCTCCCATTAAGTCAAGATAAAAAAGAGCTAGTAAATCTTGGCTATGTGGATTATCAATAAAACACTGGGCCAGTTTGTGAGCGCGGAATTTATCAATTTCAGGTGAGCTTAAAATGAGCATGTGGTGTTTTATCATGAACGAAATTTTTTCTTGGGAATCGTGGCTCAATTTTAGACGGGCACAAATTTTTTTAGCAATGGCAACACCTTCTTCGGCATGTCCTTTAAAACTTATTTTTGGTGGGGTGACAGAATCATCAACTGTGCGCATGGCTGGTTTTCCAATGTCATGTAAAAGACAACCTAAAATAAAAGCGCCAGATATTTTGAAGTTAGGGAAGTATTCTGAGAATTCAGGTTCAGAAAGTTTTTTTAGCATTAAAAGTGTGTGCGTCCAAACATCGCCTTCGGAATGAAATTTAGCTGATTGCGTGCAACCCTTCAGATCAGTAATCTCTGGCATCAATATTCCCAAAGCACCGCATTCATCATAAATTTGAGCGGCATGTAGCGGGTTGACTATTAGTGTTTTGAAAAATTCTCGCGTCAGAGTTTCTGTTGGCACAATATCTTCTTCCACTAAGGCGATTTTTTCTTCCGCAGATAAGGAAGTTAATTGAGTTAGATATTTTTCACGATCTTCTTCAATGATTTCTTGAGCTAAGCGGCGTTGTATATGTTCTTGCTGAGTGATTTTTCTTTTTTCAACGATATGTGGAACTAGTTTTTTGAGTGCAGCCCAAGTTTTGGGTTCAATTTTAAAATTAAATTGGCAAGCAAAACGCAGAGCGCGTAAAATTCTAGAATAATCTTCTTGAAAACGCTTTTCAGGACTGCCCACGGCGCGAATAAGTTTGGCTTCAATGTCTTCTTGGCCCCTAAAGGGGTCAATTAAGTTGCGATTTTTAATATCCCAGGCCATAGCATTGATCGTGAGGTCGCGGCGAGCCAAATCTTTTTCAAGCGATAATTTTTTATCAACTTGAAGATTGAAGTCGCGATAACCGCCAGTCATTTTACCTTGTTCGGCGCGGGGGAGAGCGATATCGATGAATTGATTGCTTTCGGCTGGTTTAAATTTTATAACGCCAAAGTCGCGACCGGTTAAATCGCACCAACCGAGTTTATTTAGTTCAGTTGTTAAATCCTTAACATCCACATTGCGCGCCACAAAATCATAATCTTTAGAATTCGTCACGTTCAGAATAAGGTCTCGCACCATGCCACCGACTAAATGAAGTTCGAGGTCAGGAAAAATATCAAAAAGTGTTTTTATAAAAGCAAGACAGGGCTCATTTTTGAGCTTGTAGGTAAGGCGTTTGTTGAAGTTGTTTGTTGGTCGCGGCATAACTTATTATAGCGTCCCTGGTTGTGTCACCGGACTTGATCCGGTGTCCAGTCGAATCACTCGGATTTGCCTGGGTGCCGGATTAAATCCGGCAAAACAAATAATTTTTATTTAAGCTGTTTAATAACATCATCAAATTCTTTAGGTAAATCGGAAGTAAATAGTTGAGGTTTATTGTTTTGATCGATAAATTCTAATCTGTTGGCGTGTAAAAGAATACGTGGAATATGAACTTTTGAAGTTAAACTTTTCAGATTATAAAGCTCATCACCAGCAACTGGATTTTTTAAAGCCATAAAATGTACGCGGATCTGATTTGTTCGACCTGTATGTAAATTAATTTCCACTAAAGAGAATTTGCTGAATTGTTGAACAACATTATATTCAGTTTGCGCGTATTTACCTTTGCCAGAACCTTTGGGGTGCGACGCCATTTTGCCGCCAGTTGATTTGCGGCTAATTTCAAATTCAATTAAACCATGTGGTTGTGGTAGTTGGCCAAAGACGAGCGCAGTGTATTGTTTTTTGATTAATTTCTGTTTGAATTGTTCCTTGTAATATTCAAAAGCATCTTGGTTCAAAGGAATAATCATTAAACCAGAAACATCTTTGTCGAGTCGATGCACAATGCCTGGTCGATAAATCTTATCACGCTTTTTAAGAGCTTCAGGATCTGCAATTTTTTTAATTTGCGGATATTTTTTGACCAACCAAGTCACTAAAGTACTAGGTTCGTCCTTTGATGTGGCATGAACCAAGAGACCGGATGGTTTTTCGATAATTAAATAATCTTTTGTTTTTTTAACAACTTTGGGAATCGGCACTTTCATAGCACGCGCAGCGCGAGCAACAAGTTTAATGGCTTTTTTGCCAGCTTCTGTGTCTGGGCGCAAAGGTTCTTTTGGTTCTTGCTTTTGTCGATTCGGGTCAGCGTCTAAAATAGTTACTTTATCTTTAAAATTCAAAAATTGATGAACTTTGGCTGGTTTATCATTAATTAAAATAGATTCGTTCAAAATGTTTCTTTGAATTTGGCTTCGGGTTTTACCAGTTTTTTCAACCAAAAATTTATCCAAACGGACTTTTTGATTTTTTTCGTCGATGATGAAATGTTTCATATGCTGCTAATTGTTTAAGTTGTTGTATCGCTTCGCTTGTTGTAAGTGTTCAAGTTGACTGTTTCTCTTTGCTTTTTTGTTTTATTGCTTTTTTGATTGAATGGTTAGCTATTGTATTTGGATTATATCTAAATTGAGCCTAAAAGGCAATGAATAACCCCGCACCACAGATGACTGGGTGCGGGGTAAACCACTGCGATCTAGTCGCAGATGTGGGGGCGTTGGGTCAGTTTCCGGTGAGGCTGATGATGTCGTGCAGGTACAGCGCGTGTCCTGCGGGGGTGAAGTAGTTGGCCGGATCCACGACGTAGTACTCGCGGTCGTAGTGGACCGAGGCGACGACGTTCAGCGCCGTGTTGGGCTTGTAGCGCACGGTATGCCAGACGCCGGAGCGGATGAACAGGGCCCAGTACTTCTCGCCGTCGGACGCCGGGCGCAGGAGAACTGCTGCGTGTTTGCCACTCTCGTCCCAGAGGTGGACCATCGCTTGTCCTGCGACTACGTACATGGTCTCGTCTTCGGTGCCGGTGCGGTGGGCGTGCGAGCCGCTCAGCTCTTTGCCCACGATGGAGTAGACGCGCGGGAAGGTCTGCGGAACGTTCATCTCGGGCGGGAAGCTGGTGCCTTCGACGACGACCGTGTGGGCATCGACAGGCAGTTCGACCAGAAAGGCGCGGCCGTCGAAGATCGTTTCGATGATGCGGACCGCAGGTGTTTTCACGAACACTTGGGGCGTGGACATGGGCACCTCCATTTGTTTACGATGCACGAGGCATCAAAAGAGCTTACTGTTTTTGGGTGGTTTTGTCAATCGATTACGAATAATACAATTATATTGATGTTACGAATTATTGTTTAGAAACCAAGTTTTTCAGTAATTCGTAAACTGGTACGTGCAGGTCGCGATTTACACGTACGGAATTGTTTTATTTCCCAAACTAATCATAGTTATCATTCGGTAATCATGGTTAATCATAGTAGTAATCATGGTAATCATGGTAAAAAAAAGCCCCCCACAACCGATGTCGATTGTGGGGGCGTAGGAAGATCATGGCTTGAGGTCAAGAGGAGATTCTTTGCGGAACTGGAGCAGGGTCACTTGGGCCTGTTTGCCTGTGATATTTATCCGGACGAGCGCTGGAGTGGCCCAGTCGAGTTCTGGGGTTTCGAAGATGACGGCATGTCGGTCTGCAGGAACTAGCTCCAGGTTTAGATCCACCCAGTAAGAATTGGATGGACTATCGGGCCAAAGTCGCAGGGCTTCGGCGATGAGACGGACCGCTGTTTTGGGTCCGATCTTTTCGTCACGCTCGACTTTGTAGTTGGCTTTGACCTGGCGCATGAGTTCCCGGCGTTTGTTGTTACGCCGTTTGTTGAGGAGCACAACGACGAGGACGAGCGCACAAGCAAGCGCGATGCTCCAAGGGATAGGATTCATTGTGGAACCTCGTTTATCGATTGGTTTTAGTTTAATATACAATCTAAAAAAATAAAAGCACTCACATAATATTTTGTTTATCACATTTCGTAAAAATAATTCGTAATCATCAATTATATGAAGCTATTCGTAATAAAGAAAACTGCTACCCCCCGTGAAGAAGGTAGCAGCTGTGTAGCATGGGTCGGCGACTAGTTCGCGAGACCCCGGAAGAGCAGACGCTTGTCGGTCGCGGCCATGACCTCGGTCTCGACCTTGTGGTAGTACTCGAGGCCGAAGGAGGTGAGAAGGTTGGTCATGAGCGGCGTTGTGGGGGGGACGAGGCTGCGGCGGTAGTACAGCTCGCGGAGCGCCATGGTCTCGACGATCATGGCTTTGCGCTGCGTGTCGGAGGTCTCCTCCCACATGGCGGTGAGCCGTTCCAGGTTGAGGAGCCGCTCCTGCAGGGTCTTGCCCATGTTCTGAGCGGTTACGTCGACCCAGTCGTCGCCCTCGCGGCAGATGACCATGGGGACGACGGGGCAGTCCGACATCGGCACGTCGCCGATGGCGCAGTAGTCGCGCGTG